>Ga0076282_105_pt1 | contig 88141 bp, 101 predicted proteins | sample RifGroF2_FD_67973 | JGI IMG/M metagenome (GOLD analysis project Ga0076282, IMG submission 67973) | Parcubacteria bacterium GW2011_GWF2_44_7
TAAAGAATATTATGTTAATGACGCCGGCCACCAAGTAGAGGTTTTGGGCCATTCAATTTTAGGTGATGAGGAGGCGCAGTACAATGGGGAATATATAGAAAATTTACGGCAACGCATAAAAACCAAAGATGTCAGAAGCGCCGGTGAAGCGGGCGTAGAAATTATTTTGGCGGAAATTATCAAGCCCTCAATGGTCAAATTTGGCATTAAGTTTGATAATTGGCTATCGGAAAAGGATTTATTGGCCAGCGGCCAAGTTGATGAAGCGATGAAATTATTAAAAGAAAGGGGAGTTATTTATGAGCAGGATGGCGCCTGGTGGTTTAAGGCCAGCGAATTCGGCGACGAGGCGGACAGAGTGATTGTTAAATCCGGCGGAGATAAAACTTATTTCGGTTCGGACATTGCCGGCCATAAAAAAAGATTAGATGGAGGCGCGGATAAATTAATTGATATTTGGGGCGCGGACCATCATGGCGCGGTCAGGCGGCTCAAAGGCGCGCTCACAGCGTTGGGCTATGAAAATAAATTAGAAATAATTTTGACGCAGTTCGTGCGGGTGCTCAAAGGCGGCGAGGAAATGAAAATGTCTAAACGCGCCGGCACTTATATCAGCATTGACGATTTAATTGATGAAGTCGGTAAAGACGCGACGCGATTTTTCTTTTTAACTCGCTCGCCGGATACGCATATGGATTTTGATTTGGATTTGGCGAAAGAACAATCGGAAAAAAATCCGGTCTATTATGTCCAATACGCCCACGCCCGCATCTGCGCCATCCTGCGCAAAGCAGAAAATAAAGATTATTCCCTGAGCGAAGCGAAGCGAGTCGAAGGGTCTCAAAAATTAACCCATCCCGCCGAACTCGCCCTCATCAAACAACTCATCCGCTTACCGGAAACTATTGAAGACATTGCTCACGATTACCAAGTTCATCGTTTGCCCCAATATGCCCTGGATCTCGTCCGTCAGTTTCATAAGTTTTATGAGGAGTGTCGAGTACTCGAGACCCCGAGCGATAGCGAGGGGAGGGGTGAAGTTGATAAGTCCACCTCTCAAGCCCGTTTGGCTTTATGTAAAGCGACTAAAATTGTTTTAGCCAATACTTTGTCATTGATGGGTATTTCTGCACCAGAGAAGATGTAGGAGGTAAAAGCATACTATAAACCTTCTTTAATTCAAGCAGAAGGATTATAATATAAATAACTATGAAAAAACAATTGGGACAATTTTTTACTACTAATTCTGACTATATCTTACAGGGTTTAGAAAGGTTTGTGGCGGGCAAAGAAGTTGTTGATCCTTTTGCCGGTGGCGGTGATTTAACGGAATGGTCAAGGAAAAATAACTGTAAAAAAATTATAGGTTTTGATTGTGATAAAAAATACGTTGATGATAAAAGAATTTTTTATAATGATTCAATAAATCAACCCCAAGGGTACAAATTTATTTGTACAAATCCACCCTATTTACACAAAAATAAAGCCGAGGCAGAAACTAAGAGTAAGTTCTTTTCTGGAAAAAATTCAATTTTTGAAGATTTATATCAAGTTTCTATTAATTCAATTTTAAATTGTGAGGAGGGGATAATAATTATTCCGTTGAATTTTTTGTGTGCAGAGAATTCTAAAAAAATTAGGAATTTATTTTTTGATAAATTTGAAATAGTAAAATTAAATATTTTTTCCGAGCAAGTTTTTGATGATACGACTTATAATGTTATTTCTTTTTATTTCAGAAAAAAAGAAAAGTCCGGCAATCAAAATAAAATAGAGGCAACTGTTTTCCCGCAAAATAAAAAAATATCTTTTACTATTGAGAGAAGGTATAATTGGCAATTCGGAGGAGATTTTATTAGTAGAGTAAAAAATACTAAAAATGATTTAGGCGTTTTTAGGTTTACAGAAGATTATTTAAAATCCGGAGAGTATGAAATTGAGTTGGCTTTGCAAGATATAAAAGATAAAAAACTTTTTAAAGTTTCGGAAGAGCTAAAAAATTCTTTAGAAAAAAATATTTTATTTTTGAGGGCAATAGACAGTAAAAACGGTAAAAAGATTCAATTAGAAGACATCCGGCAATATGGTATAAAGGGATTAATCGGTAAAAATACTTCTAGGAATTTGGCCCACCTAATACTTAAAAAAGAAATTTCAATTCAAAAACAGGAAGAACTGATCGTGAAATTTAATAAAGAATTAAATAAAAATAGGATTCGGTATTTTTCTTTTTTCTTGACGAATTTTCGGGATAATAATCGTAAACGCATGTCTTTTGAAACAGCTTATAAACTTTTAAATCATATTTATTATGAGGAATACACCTTTGAGCAACCTAGTTTATTTTAAAATATCTCAAGAAAATCCAGAGCCGTCTCTAGACGGTTTTTATATTTTTGAAAAAAGGAACCCAGATATTAAAAAATACATCGATAATACAAAGCAGATTAAGAATTATTTAATAACCATTAGGATGCTATTAGATAAAAAAGAGAAAAAAGATGTTGTGGACAAATATTTTAGGCTTTTAGCCAATTCACTTAATGAATTTTCTAATTGTTCTGAATTTTCTTGTTTTATAAATGCTTGTGATAATGTTTTAGGATTTGTTAAGAATGATCTTAGTCTACTAAAAGAGATAGCTAAGAGATATTTTAAAAATCGAATATTTAATGAGGGTGTTCCAGAAGAATGGATACAAGCAATCTTAGATTCAAATTCTGCCAGGAAAAAGGGAACCTGTGGCGAAAATAAATTATTATATTTTTTAGAGAGAGCGGGGTTTAAAAGAATTAATACTTGGAATGATTTTAACAAATGCGAAAAATGTGTCGTTAGGTTTTCGGAAATATTTAACCTCGATGCCGCTAGGAAGAATTTAGATATTAATATCAAAACGCATAAGCAAAATAAAAGGTTGGATTTGATTATTAAGGACAAAGAAAAAATTTATTTATTAGAAGCAAAACATTTGAATACTTCTGGAGGCGGACAGGATAAACAGATTTCAGAGTTGATTGAACTATTAAGTCTTTCTGAAAAAAATAAGAATGTTTCTTACATTTCTTTTCTAGATGGCAACTATTCAAATGTTTTATTAGGTGAAGGGCGAGTGATGGGAAAACTTAAAACTCAAAGGAGAGACATCAATAAATTTTTAAAGAAAAAACCCAATAATTATTGGGTTAACACAGCCGGATTTAAAAAGTTATTGGAGAATTTAAAAACTGTTTTTTGATGTACCGGAGAAGGTGTAAGAATTATGAAAATAAAAAATATTTTAGGTTTCAGTTTAATTGAAATATTGGTCGTGATTGCGATTATTGGCATTTTGGCGACGGTTATTGTGGTGGCGCTGGGCGGGGCGACGAAGAAGGCGCGGGATGTGAAGCGGAAAGCGGATTTGACACAGATTGGGAAGTGGCTGTCAGCTTCGTCCTGTTATCTGCCTAATGCCGGCGCAGGGGATTATGATATTGCAGATTTGGTTGGTGAATTAGTGGTCAAATATCCGCAATTTGCCAATTTTGCAACTCAAGCGCCCCGGGATCCGAGGAGCGGGAATGATAGCCAGGCTTTTTATCGCTACGCGGTGACCGAAGGTGGCGCTCATTGCGCGCTTTATGCTAATCTGGAAAAAGATGATGAACCAGTCACGCTGCCGGGAATTTCTGCGCCCACGCCGGGCGGCGGCAACGGCGTTTTTGAAGCCACTACTGCCGGCTGGAACGGCACCAATAAATATTTCCAAACTTCCCGCTAAATAAACATCCTTATAAACTTAAGAATGTAAGGATGTGTATATGGGTAAAAACAAAAATATGCCTGTTGAAAATATATCGGCGGAAAATTTAAGAAAGATTCTGAGAAATAAGAAAGCGGCAGTGGAACTGATTGATGTCCGCGAGCCGGATGAGTATCAATTTATGCGCATCAAGGGATCCAAGCTGATCCCGATGGGCGAATTGGTTTCGCGTTTGGATGAAATTAATTGGGATAAAGAGGTAGTTTTTATTTGCCGCAGCGGTTCGCGCAGCGCCTTGATGGCCGATTTAGCCGCTTCGCTGGCGAAAAAAAATATTAAAAATCTCCAATACGGGATTTATGAGTGCTTTAAAGATGGCCGGGGGGAATTTCTGGAGGGCGAGTTTTTGGCAGGCGATAAAGAATCAGCTGCCAATTATTTTTAAATTCTATTAATAATTTAATTAATAAAAATAAAAATTATGTTTTTTAATACACCAGGAAAACCGAACAATTTTAAAAAAGTGGTTTATTTGTTAAACGCGACAGCTCTCGGCATTTTTTTGAGCTTTATCGTTCATGCGCTGATTGAAATCTGTTATTTAAATTGGCTGACCAGCCGCGAGGAGTTGGTGATTTTTTATGACGGTTTTGTTTTGCAGCCTTGGTTGCGGATTGGGTTATTAGCGCTGGGCGCGGTCGGCGGCTTTTGGCTGGGGCTTTTCTGGTGGCGGAAGGTTTATATTGAAAGAGCTTGGGTGAAAAAACGGTCAAGGCGCTGAATTGACAAGCAGCCTCATTATCATTAAACTTTGGAATAAGGTTTTTCATTTTTAGTTCTTAGGAGGTGAATAAAGATGGAGAGGAACAGTGTTGCTCCTTGCCTTGAGATGGGCTGTAGTTGGTGCTGCGATCCGGTGAAAATACCTATGTATAATTATTGCCGTATAGGAAGTATACCCGATATTTTTAAAATACGGAGTGAAGTTTGGGCGTCGGTAAGCGCGCCGGATTCAAAAATCAAAATTTTTGATTGCCTGCTTTTTGATTCTAAGACCGGGAAATGTCGTGACTACGAAAATCGTCCGAAAACGTGTCGGAATAGTACATGTTTGGCCGATGGTTCGACTGAGAGTATCCGGGACCAAGTGGAAAAAACCAGGCAGGCGGAATTTTTAAAAATAATTCCGATCAGGAGATGTCAACCCAAATAAATCTTCGCGGAAAGGGGGCAGAGCGGAGATTTTTTTATTTGGGCCGAAAGAAATTTTTTGTAAAAAAATACTGCCGGTTGTCCGGCAGGAAGAAGGGTTGGGAGGAAGATTAAATAACTCTGATAAGCCTAAAGCCGGCTGTCATGGAATAAGTTTCCTGATCAATTTTGATCTTTTTTCCCTTGAGCGGTCCTGTTTGGGAAAAGACTTGTCTGATTTCCTCGAATTTTTCCGGGGGCAGGATAATTTCGGCTTTTTTTGTTGCGCCAGGGTAAGTGGGATTATCAAGAATGATTTTGCCCTCTCCGATATGGAGAGTTGCCTCCTTTTGGTATAAGGCCAGAGGGAATTTTTTGATAAACTCTTCTGAACGTGTCTCCGATCCTGCAATAAAGCTGGCCCCGATGGCTCTCTTGTCCGGGCTGTAAACAGCCTTAACTTCGATTTCCATAATTTCCTCCTTGTTGCTTTTTGGGTTTTATTGGAACTATTTTAATGACTTCAATTTAAAAAACCTTAACATAATCATATAATTTAGTCAAGATTTACTGATAAATAGTTTTTTGTTATGCTTAAAACATGAATTTACCGCAAATTGAAGAAAGAATCCTCAAATTTTGGGATAAAAAGAGGGTCTTTAAGAAATCAATTGCCCAGCGCAAGGGGAGCCGTTTTTTTAGTTTTTATGATGGGCCGCCTTTTGCTTCCGGGCCGCCGCACTACGGCCACATTCTGGCGACCACTATCAAGGACGCGGTCTTGCGCTATTTTACCATGCGCGGCTATCGGGTGGAGCGGCGTGTTGGCTGGGATTGCCATGGTTTGCCTGTCGAAAACTTGATTGAAAAAGAACTGGGTATTAAGAACAAACGGGATATTGAAAAACTGGGCATTGCTAAATTCAACCAGGTCTGCCAGGCGTCGGTTTTTCGCTGTGTTAAAGATTGGGAGGTAACGCTGAAAAGAGTCGGCCGCTGGGCGGATTATTCCCATGCCTACGCGACTATGGACAAGGAATACACCGAATCAGTCTGGTGGGTTTTTAAGCAATTATATGATGCTAATTTAATTTACAGTGATTTTCGCGTTTTGCCTTATTGTCCGCGCTGCGGCACGCCGCTGTCCAACTTCGAGCTTAATCAGCCTGGGGCTTACCGTGATGTTGAAGACCAGTCGGTCTATTTGAAATTTCCGATCAAAGGGGAGAAAGGCAATTTCTTTTTGGTTTGGACGACCACGCCCTGGACTTTGCCTGCCAATACGGCCCTGGCTGTCGGGGAGAAAATAAATTATGTCAAAGTCCGCCTCGGCGATGAGAAATATATTTTAGCCAAAGAGCGGTTGGCGGTTCTCGATGATAAAGAATATGAAATTGAAAATGAATTTTTGGGCGGCGCGCTGGTCGGCCGCGAATACGAGCCACTTTATGAAATGAAGCTGGATAAGCCGGGCTGGCGGGCTGACGGCACGGGCATTGTTCATATTGCGCCGGCTTTCGGCGAAGACGATATGAATTTAGGAAAGAAAGAGGATCTGCCGCTGGTGGTGACCGTGGATTTGGAAGGCAAAATTAAAAAAGATCTGGGCATTCCGGGTGAAGGCAAATTTGTCAAAACAGCTGACGAGGATATCAAGGCGGACCTGAAAAAACGCAAATTTTTATTTAAAGAAGAAAAAATCACCCACTCTTATCCCCATTGTTGGCGTTGCGATTCGCCTTTATTATATTATCCATTAAATTCCTGGTTTGTGGCGGTCAGTCAATTTAAAGAGGCGTTGGTAGCCAATAATCAGCAGATAAACTGGAATCCGGGCCACTTGAAAGAAGTGGAAGGCGCGCGCGACTGGGCGATTTCGCGCAACCGTTTTTGGGGCGCGCCGCTGCCGGTTTGGACTTGTCAAAAATGCGGCCAGGTTAAAGTTGTCGGCAGTCTGAAAGAACTGGGCAAGAAAATCAGCAATCTGCATCGGCCACATATCGATAAGATTATTTTTAAATGCTCCCATTGTGACGGGGAGATGCGCCGGGTGGAAGAAGTTTTTGACTGTTGGTTTGAATCCGGCGCCATGCCCTACGCCCAGTGGCATTATCCCTTTGAGAATAAAAAATTAGCGGAGGAGACATTTCCGGCTGATTTCATTGCCGAAGGCATTGATCAAACCCGCGGCTGGTTCTATACCCTGCATGTGCTGGCCGCTGCCCTGACTTTGAATAATATCGGATTAGGGCAGAACAAGCCGGCTTTCCAAAATGCCATAGTTAATGGTTTAATCTTGGCCGAAGACGGCAAGAAACTTTCTAAGAAATTGCGCAATTATACGCCGCCGGAAGATATTTTCGCTAAATATGGCGCCGACACGCTGCGTTATTTTCTCTTAACTTCCACGCCCATCGGCGATGATTATATAATTTCCGACCGGCGGATTGAAGAAACTTACCGCCGGACCATCGCCACACTTTGGCACACTTTTTCTTTTTATAAAACCTATACGGAACGCAAATTTAAGCCGCGCAAAAATTTTGAGCCGAAGAATATTCTGGACCGCTGGATTTTGTCGCGGCTGAATAATTTAACCCAGGAGATTATCGCGGCGATGAACAATTACGATTTGACCAATGGCGCCCGGCCGTTGGATCCGTTTATTGACGATTTGTCTAATTGGTATGTGCGCCGATCGCGCCGCCGGCTGCAAAAGCCGGAGAACGCGGCGGAAAAAAGCGAGGCGGCACAAACGCTTTATTTGGTGCTCTTAAATTTAGTGCAGTTGGCCGCGCCGTTTATGCCGTTTTTGACGGATGAAATTTATTTGTGGCTTCGCAAACCGTCCATGCCGGAATCGGTCCATCTTTGCGATTTTCCCAAAGCGAATAAAAATCTGATTAATGAAGAATTGGAAAAAAGCATGGCGACCAGCCGGGCGATCGTTGCCCAAGCGCTGGCCGAGCGGGCGGCCAAGGGAATTAAGGTCAGGCAGCCGCTGCAGGAATTAAAAATTAAGAATAATGAATTAAAAGATAAGCAGGAATTTTTAGAACTGATAAAGGACGAAGTTAATGTTAAAGAAGTGGTTTTTGATGCGGAATTAAAAACAGAGATCAAGCTGGAGACGAAAATCACTAAGGAGCTGGCGGAAGAGGGGGCGGCGCGGGAACTGGCGCGGCAAATTCAGGAGATGCGTAAAGTCGCGGGTTTGACGCGGAAAAACTTTATTGCCGTTCATCATGAAAATGCCGGCCCGAAGGCCGAGAATTTTTTGAAAAAATGGGGCGCCTATCTCAAAAAAGAAAATTTGGCGCGGGAAATTTTGCCCCATGACAAGGATGTGAATTATTTAGCGCAAAAAACTTTTGATTTGGCCGGCGAAAAAATCAAAATAGCGATTCGGAAGGTGAAATAATGAACCCCGTTAGAAATTATCGGATACTTTTATTGCGGTTAAGAGATAAAAATATCATGAAAATATATATAATGCTTAAGATAATATTTAATAATTTCTAACGGGGTGAATAAAATATCTGTTTATAAAACGGAAGGCATTATTTTGAGAGCAATCGATTTTGGCGATTTGGACCGGTTGTTGACAATCTATACCCGCGGTTACGGTAAAATTCAGGTGCGGGCGGTTTCGGCGCGCAAAAAAGAATCAAAATTGAAAGGATTGATTTCGCCATATATTCGGGCGAATTTTTTATTGGCGAAAAGCAAGACCATTGATATTTTGACGGATGTGGAAATTTTGGATAATTATCAATATCTGCGCGGTCGCTTGGTTAATTTAGGTCTGGCTTTTTATTTCGCCGAATTGGTTGATAAGTTGGTTTGGGGGAGTGAGTTTGATGAAAATCTATGGCGACTGATTGAGCGGGCGTTTAACGCGCTTAACCAGCCGCGCTACGCCGCGGATTTGAATAAATTAAAAACAGCTTTTGAGAAAAAGCTGCTGGAATTTTTGGGCCATGGTATAGAGCCAAAAAAAACCGCCTTAGAGGCGATTCAGGAATTGATTGGCGAACAAATTAATTCGCAGGAATTTTTAAGGCAGATTTAACTGGCGAGCCGACCGGCGATATTATTGATTTTTATCATTTCCGTTTTTTCTTCGTTTCGTTTTTTAAGCTCCACGGATTTTTCAGCCAGGGTTTTGGCGGAAATAACCAGTCGATAAGGAATGCCGATTAAATCGGCTTCGGCGAATTTGGCGCCGGCCGACAGATCGCGGTCATCATATAAAACTTCAACGCCGGCTGATTGCAAGTCGCTGTAAATTTCTTCGGCGGCTTTTTTAATTTTATCATCTTCGCCCAGTGCCAATAGATGGCATTTGAACGGGGCGACATTCTCCGGCCAAATAATGCCCTTGTCATCGTGGAAAATTTCCACGATGGTACCCATAACGCGCGACGGTCCGATGCCATAACAGCCCATAATGACAGTTTGCTCTTGGCCTTGATCATCGCGGAATTTTAAATCAAAGGGTGCGGCGTATTTGGTGCCGAGTTTAAAAATATTGCCGACTTCAATCGCTTTAGCGGTTTTAAAATCGCTGTTGCCGCAGTCCGGGCAAGCTGGCGTTTCATCTTTAATTTCTTGGTTAATAGCCAAATCGCAATGCTGGCAGATATGGATGGTATCTTCGCCGGCCTCGGACACAGTTTGAAATTCATGGGAATATTTGGCGAAAGTGCCGCCGGAGGCCAGGGTCAGATAGGTGGCATCTTCCAAGCCGCAACGGGCAAAAACATCAAAATAGACATCAATCATTTTTTCATAATATTCATCCAAGTCCGCTTGGTTAGCATGAAAGGAATAGAGGTCTTTCATTAAAAACTCTCGGCCGCGCAACAGGCCGGATTTGGCGCGGGGCTCATTGCGGAATTTAGTCTGGATTTGAAAAAGATAAAGCGGCAGGTCTTTGTATGATAAAACCAATTTTTTGGCCAGCGGCGAGACGATCTCTTCATGAGTGGCGCCGAGGGCATATTCTTTTTCATCCAGGCCCTTGAGTTTAAAAAGCACGTCCAAACCATCCCAGCGGCCGGTTTGCTGCCAGTTGTCTTTCGGATGGAGGACAGGCATAAGAATTTCTTGTCCGCCGGCTTTCATCATTTCCTCGCGGACAATATTTTCGATTTTTTTGAGGACGCGCAGGCCGAGCGGGAGATAAGAATAAATGCCGGCTCCCAGTTTATCAATAAAACCGGCGCGTGCGAGCAGTTTGGCGTTGGCGCTTTGTTCGTCGCTGGGCGCTTCGCGGAGAATTTTATTGGCGAGTTGGGATTGTTTCATTGATTTTATTATATCAATAATTTATATTTTAGCAAACAAAAAACGCCCCATTAGTTGGCGGGGCGTTTTTTTATTAAACCAATATTTTCAATAGCTCGGCGATGTCTTTGTTGGTGATGAGCAGGGCTTGGGGCGAATCAGAGGCGGGGAGATAGATAATTTTATCATAAATAATTAGCGTGCCTTTGAAATTCTTTTTGGTCCGTTCTTTAACGATTAAACTGCCCAGGCGTTTTTTAATTTCCGGATAGCGGTGTTGCCAATCTTTAAGAGAGGAAGAGGAATCGGTCAAAACGAAAATTTCTTCGGTCTGGCTTTGGGAAAAATCATCGAGGAGTACTTTCAGTCCTTCGGCGCCTTCAAAACTGCGGATTTCCGACTGGCCGGCTAAATAGTATTTAGCGCGAAGCGCCGAAATGATGCGGATGAATTCGCGCTCTTTTTCTTCAATCTCTCGCTTTTGTACGCGCAGCAACCCTAAGAGTTTGTCCGGCGATTCGGCGCTGAACAGATTTTTTTCTCCTTTGGTCAAGCCCTTTCTTTTTGATTCGCGCATCAGGCCTTTCTTAATCAGTTCATTGATAATTTCATAGGCCGTGGGCCGGGAAACGCCGGCTTGTCGGGCGATAAGTTGCACCGGGCTGTAGCCCAATTCCAAAGCCGCCAAGTAGATGGCCACTTCTTTTTCTTTGAGGCCCAGTTTTCGCAGTTCAAAAGCGATAATATCCATAAAGTGATTCTTTGTTTATGTTTATCTTTCCATCCTACTCTTTTTTTAAACCCTTGTCAAGAGTTTTGTCAGAATTTACTTTACAACATATTTACCTGAAATGCAGGGTTGTAAAGGGGCGGTTAACACTAATCTTGACTTAAAATATGACATTTAAGCTGGTTTGTAAAGTAATTTTACAAGTTTCAATTATTCGCGGTTGCCGTTTTTGTCGGTAAACACTTGACAAGATTTATGGGTTTGGGGTATACTGGGGTTATAACAATATGAGCATTAGCCAGACAACTTTGATCAGTTTGGCGACAGTGGCCCTGCCCATAGCTTTGATTCTCCTGATTTGGTGGCGGGAGCGGCGGAGACGGTAATATAACTGCATTAGCTTTGTTAAAATAATTTATCCTGAGCTAGTTTATTCTGAGTTTATCGAAGAAAAGGATTTTTGATAAAGCTAATTCAGTTAAATGGCCTATTAGTCCAAATAACTGGAAGACCTTTAAAAATTTTTTAGAGATTAAAAAAATTTCCATGAAAGGGGAAAAGCCATGATGATTCCGTCGATCGGCTTTGAGCCGAGGAATTTTGGAAAGTTGGGGATGGTCGGCGTTATTGAAATCGGCCGAAAAATTTTGGAAATCGGGCAAATCATTGTCGGAGTGGCTGTGATGTGGGGAATCTTTTTTATCATTTCTCCGCTGGCTGTTGTTGATAAAATTAAAAACAAATTCAGAAAAAGGAGGTGAGCGTATGCTGATTACTGTCGGTGAAGAAACCGAAACTTTGCGAGGTGTAGCCACCAAAGCATCTCCACTGGATTTTATAAAGGTGGAGCGTGTAGTGGATACTGAAGAAACCGGGAATAAATTCCGATACCAAACAGCCGAAGTTTTGATTTATTTCGGCTGGCCAGCTTTAGTAGCTTGGTTAGTGTGGATTTTTTCCGGAAATTTGCTTTTAACTTTCTTGACTGGCGGCTTATTATTTTTCTGGCCGTACCTTAAGGGGATAATTGGCGGTTTTATCGCTAATTCTCGCGGTATTAAAGATCCAAGACATGGCATTCGCTCAAGCTCTTTCTGGTTTGATGGGTTCCTGTTTATCGGTTCGCCAATCCTGCGGGAAATACGGAAGTATTCCGCACTTTCGAGGTCATTGGATGTCATCTATAATGCTTTTGAGCGTTTTGATGGTATTAGGCCAAGGAATTTTCCTGATGGGAAATATGGATTTTGGCCGATAAGCGCCTGGGCGAAGTTTTGGCTGGGTATGCCGGTCGCTCAGGATGTACGAACTCGGTTAGATATTATTGCCGAGGAGTACCGTAAGATGATCGGTAATCTGGCATCTGTCCAACCCGGCCGAACCATTCGGATTTTAGAGGTCGCTGGCGGACAGCTTCAAGCAGTAGTTATGGGGATTTCTCGGGCAGAAAAAGATGGGGCCATTTTTAATTATCAAGTGGTTTCTATTGAGCCCGAAGAGGATTTCTCTGTACCTCGCGCCTTGGAGTTAATTGATAAATTTAACCTTAACCAAGAATGTTTTACTTTGATTCCTTCTGGTATTTCCACAAAGAAAGAAGATAGGTATATAAAAAACATTCTTGCAGAAAATCAGCTGGATATGGCTGCGTTCGATATAGTAGTTTGCATCGGTTTAGCGGACTACTATTATACTCAACAAAGGGTCATTGATTTATTAAGGCACTTTGACGGAGGGTTAAAGCACAAGGTTATCACAGCTAACATTAGTGATAATTTTGTAGAGCGGAGATTGCTTCATCGGTTAATCCAATGGCCGAAGATGAGATACCGTTCTGTTGTAGAATGGAAAGGTATTTTGTTGGGGGCCTTTGGTAAAAGGCCGATTAAAATTATTCAAACGCCGCACGGAATTTTTAACATAGCGGTGATTGAATAATAGGGTGAATATTCACCCGACTGTTTTTTGAATAATAACTCGCTGAGCGATTCATGTTGCACGAATTGCGAAGCGGTTAAATATAAAACATTTTCACAGGGCGGCGTCTTCGGACAAAGCCCTTATTTTTTTATAAATTTTTGAAATATAAATTAGATTTTAAAAAACTGGACAAATATCCAGTTTTTTTGTATGGTAAAGTATTGAAGAAAGGGATTTATTGTGATTATTTGATGGTTATTTAACAAAAGAAAGGGGGGAATTTTATGCCTTCTAGGTCAGAGGAAGAGATTAAGATGCGTTGTAGGGCTATTTTCGATAAGCCAGATATTATCTGTATAGTCGAGAAAAGCAGCAGTCCGACAGCAGCCTTTGATATGGTTAAGGACGCTACCAAGAATGATGAAATCGCCAGGGCAGCTCGTTGGCTGGCAGTGATGCGTCGGGATTATCTGCATTTCTACAAAGAATTAATCCACAACACTTTAAGCCACGCCAAATAAAGGCACGGCAAGAAAAGAAAGGGTGAATATATAATGGAAAAGATAATTGCAGAACCACACTTGAGCTATAGGGCTCAAGAATTGGCACAATATAATGGACAAAGTGTTACTATTAGTGGCGCTATTTACAAAGTTCGTCGATTCGGAGGATTACGTTTTATCATTATTCGTGACGGCGAATCATTAATTCAGTGTAAAATTGAGGCAGGAAATGTTTCGATTCCTGCCGATTATTATGCAGAAGGGAATTACGTTCTTGTTTCTGGCATTTGCGCAAAAGAGGAACGCGCTCCTCATGGAGTCGAAATTAAACTTGAAAGTATCGCAGTTCTTTCAAGGCCGGTTGAGGAATTGCCATTTAGTATCAATCGTAAAATTTTTAAGGCCAGTCTTGATACTAACCTGGATTTTCGGTCTATCAGCTTGCGTCATCCAAAACAGCGTGCGATTTTCATTATTCAGGCGAATATCGGTCAGCTGTTTCGGGAAGGATTGACTCGGATTGGATTCACTGAGATTCATACGCCGAAGTTGGTTTTTGCCGGCGCCGAAGGCGGAGCTAATGTATTTAAACTGGAATATTTTGGCAGGCAGTTATTTCTGGCACAGTCGCCGCAGTTCTACAAGCAAATAATGGTTGGTGTGTTCGGACGGGTTTTCGAGGTTGGACCAGTTTTTCGGGCTGAACCCCATGAAACCGCTCGTCATCTCAACGAATACACTTCCATGGACTTGGAAATGGGGCCGATTTTGGGCTTTGAGGAAATAATGGAGGTTGAAACATATCTTCTTAAATACCTTTTCGCCCGATTGCCAAAGCTTTGCGCCGCCGAACTTGAATTATTGGAAGTTTCCTTGCCTCAGGTTGGTGATATCCCCGTTATGCGTATGTCTGAGGCGCTGGAAATTATCAGCCAGCATCACCAAGTGAGCGACAGAGGTGATCTCGACGCCAAAAGTGAACAGTTGGTCTGTCAGCGTGTCTTTGAACAAACGGGTAGTGAGTTCGTTTTTGTCACTCATTATCCGACGGCCAAGCGACCGGTGTATGCCATGGAGGATCCATACGATCCGACGGTCACATTGAGTTTTGACTTGCTGTTTCGCGGATTGGAAATTACTACCGGTGGCCAACGAATTCACGATTATCACATGCAAGTTGAAAAGCTTAGGCGTTTTGGTCACAATCTTGAAGAATTCGAGTCATATCTTCAGATTCACAAATACGGCATGCCGCCTCATGGTGGACTGGGCTTGGGACTGGAGAGATTGACGATGCAGCTGCTGAAATTGGCTAGCGTCAAGGAAGCGGTTTTATTCCCTCGAACAATGAGCCGGGTGACACCATAGAAAGGAAGTGATTAAAATGAAAAATTTGAATCATGATACGCGGTTATTGAACGGTCTCCCTGCAATTCAGTGTGGTGATTATTGGGTTGTAGTATCTCCTTATGCCGGAGAAATCATTCGCATCCCAATAGATCAAATTGATGAGCCGGAAACAAAGAAGCAGTTGATGGAAAAAGGATTTTTCGGGAAACCTTCGGATAAAGGACCAGGTGCCTTGTCTGATTATTTCCAATTGACTCTTATTACTACCAGCGACTGCAATCTAAGGTGTCGTTACTGTTTCGCTAGCGCAGGTGAGACCAGGGTTGTCATGCAGGAAGAAGTGGCCATGGCCGCTGTTCGTTATGCCATTCAGAGGGCTAAGAGTAGGAATTTACTAATCTCGTTTTTTGGTGGGGAACCATCATTGACTCAGGAGTTGATTAAGAAAGTCGTGATGTTCGCTCGACAATCCATAATTAACACTAAAGTCAGCCGAGTTCGTTTCAACATCACCACCAATGGCGTGATGAGCTTGTCTTTTCTAGAATATTTGATTGAAAACGATTTTTTCCTGACCATCTCTATGGATGGACTGCCTGTCGTACAGGACCATCAACGACCTTTGAAAAGCGGAGGTGCTTCGTCCCCAGCATTGGAGCGAACCATTAAAACTTTAGTAGAAAAAGGTCACGAATTTATGGTCCGGGCAACGGTCACTGATTATTCGGTGACATATCTGGTGCCGACCATAGAATACCTCCACGGTCTCGGTGTCAGCCAATTCCATTGCGAAGTAATCAATCTCGCCGGAAGAGCTATTCTCGAAACTAGAGGACAACCGATGCAACGTCCGACAGCTGATGATTTTGCGGAAAATCTTAAAGCTGCTATAATTAAAGCAGGAGAATTAGAGATCGGAATTCTCAATTCCTCCTACATGAACCTCATGCAGCCGTCAGTTCATTTTTGTGATGGAATAGGAGGAAACAGGGTTTCTATTTCCTATACTGGTGAAGTGACAACCTGTCTGGAGGTTCAGGGTGGGTGTCATCCAACCGCCGATTATTTCATAACAGGCGGTTATGACAAGATAGAAGATAAAATAGTAATTAATACTCAAAAACAGATAAGAATATGTGATAACCCGATCACTAGTCAAAACGCCTGCTGTAAGGACTGTTTCGCTATTTACATCTGTGGCGGCGGTTGTCCAATTCGTAACTATCACATGACAGGAGATCAGAACAGGGTTGATCCGTTTCGTTGTCAGGTGATTAAATCTGTTCTACCGTTCGTTGTCAACCTTTTTGATCAGGCATCAGAAGATGTCTGATCAAATCCTAAAAAGAAAGGGGGCGGTGGCCATGAAAGCGCGCAAGCTGGTGATCCCGAAGGGAATCATCATCAAGAAAGGTCGTGTCGCCTCTTGCGACGACTAACGCCCAGGAATCCTGGGGGCTAACCATTAGCTATGGGCGGGAAGAGCTTGCTCTTCCCGCCCTCTTTTATTTTTTACTTAAAAACTATAGTATTATTATATATTCACATTTAATTATTTAATTTATTTTTATGACAAATCAGGAAATTAAAATTGAAGATATCTCAACTTTACCGGAATCTCTCTATCATTTAGTACCAAAAAAACTTTTTGATAAATTTACTGATGATGAAGGCAATTATGATTGTCGAAATAAGGAGGAATGGGGTAAAAAGTCTCCTTTTATTCATACTTCGCCGACAAAAAAGCAGCTCAAAGAAAGAGTCGCCGATATGAATTGGGTTAGCTATCCTATGAAAGAGAAATTTTTACTTTTAGAAATTAATCCTCTAAAAATTAAAGCAAAAATCACTTATGCAATAATCAGTGGAAATACCTATCATCATATTTGGGGCGCGTTACCCAAGGATTCATTTATTATTTTAAAAGTTAATCGTAGCCAGGATGGCAAGTTTTTAATTTAATAATTTTTTATGACCCAAATAAAAGTTAACGCGATTATTAAAAATAACGGGAAGATTTTAGTGGCCAAGAGATGTTCGCGAGACGGCGGTTTTTGGCAGACAATCACAGGTACTGTAGAAAACAACGAAAATATTATTGACACGCTAAAAAGAGAAATTAAAGAGGAAGCAGGGATAAGTAAAATTAAAATAGATAAAACGCCGGTTCACTATTTTATTTGGCAAAAAGGGAAAGATGACGTGGTGGAGATTGTCTATTTGGTTAGTACAAAAGAGGCAAATGTTAAATTAAGCCAAGAGCATGACGCGTATCTTTGGCTGGAACCAAAAGCGGCGATTAAAAAAGTCGGTAAAGCGAATAATAAAATGGCGATAAGAAAGGCCATGATGATTTAGGAATATCATAATGAATTTGGCGATCTTGCATTCGCGAGAGATTCTTCGCTGCTCCGCCTGCTGGCGGATTTGTTCAGAATGACAACCGAAGGAGTATTTTACAGAATCCGCCAGCTATGGCGTTTTTTTATTTTGTGGTTTTTGGTATAATATAAGTAGCGATAAATATGTAGATATTGATTATTCATTTATGTCATTTTTTGCTATAGCCGCACTAATCAACGCTATAACTAGTTTAATTCTGGGCGTTTTTGTTTTATTTAAGAAAAGATCCAGATTAAATTTAGCTTTTTCTTTTTTTGGTTTGAGCGTGGCTTTTTGGAGTCTCTCTTATTTTTTGTGGCAAATAGCCGATAATGCCAGCGATGCATTATTTTGGTGTAAGGTTTTAACCGTTTGGTCTGTTTTTATTCCACTTTTTTATTATAGATTTACTTTGATTTATTTAGAAATACATAGTAAAAAATATAATAAATTTATATTATATTTTAGTTATTTATTAGCTGCATTTTTTGTCTTTATCAGCCCAGGTTCTTTATTAGTCCGTGAAGTTTCCGAAAGATTAATTTTTAAATTTTGGCCGGTAGCCGGTAGTCTTTATTGGTTATTTTTGACAATGTTTTTTGGCCTGGCCGGTTATTCGGTGGCTTTATTTATAAAATATTACAGAAGCTCTTTAGGTATAAATAAACAGCAAATTAAATTTTTATTGCTAGGTACTGGTTTGGGTTTTTTAGGCGGTTCAACTAATTTTTTATTATGGTATAATATTCCAATTTTACCGCTTGGTAATATTTTAGTTAGCTTATATGTTTTTTTTACTGCTTACGCAATTATTGCTCATCGTCTCATGGATATAAAACTCGTTCTGCGGCGGTCGTCGGTTTATATCTTTTCGCTGACCACTGTATTGGCGCTGTCCGTCGGTTTGCGATATTTATTGAATCGTTTTTTGCAAATCAATCCTGATTGGCTGGATTTGGCGATTTTGATAGCGGCGCTCTATCTTTTCCCGCCGATCCGCGATTATTATTATCGTCTGGCCAATAAATATTTTTTCTCTTCGCTTTATGATGGCCGGCAGGTCATTGCTAAATTGAGTGATCAGTTGCGCTCAACTCTTGAAATTGACCGGATTTATGATTCCATCGCCCAGAGTTTAATTAATTCTTTGCATATTAAAAACTTCGGCGTGTTGGGCTATGAGAAAGTCGTTGACCAATATTTTATTTTATATAATGTCGGCTTTAAAGTGACGCCGCAGCAGCGGTTCGGCGGCAATCATGTTTTGCACCGGCTGTTCGTCAGCCAGTCCAAAACGATCGTCGTGGAAGAATTGAAGAACGCCGCGTTTTTTGACGAGGTCAAGGATGTCTATAATCTATTAACCGGTTTGGGCGTGGCGGCGCTGGTGCCGCTATCTATTAAAAATGAAATTTTAGGCCTGTTGGCTTTGGGGCCTAAAGAATCGGGCGATATGTTCAACGATGAAGATTTGCAAATGCTGGAAACCATTGCTTCTCAATCAGCGGTGGCTATTAAAAACGCCCAATCATACGAAGAAACCAAAAATTTCTCGGCGAAATTGCAGGCGGAAGTGGCGCGCCAGACCGCTGCGCTCCGCCAGGCTAATGAGGATTTGCAAAAATTAGACAAAGCCAAATCCGATTTTATTTCTATCGCTTCCCATCAATTGCGCACGCCTTTATCCATTGTTAAGGGTTATGTTTCCATGATTCTGGAAGGCAGTTATGGCGCTGTTGCGCCGCCGGCGCGGGAAAAACTGGAAAATATTTATGAAAGCAATGAGCGGCTGAACCGGTTGGTGGACGATCTATTGGATTTATCCCATATGGAAGGCGGCAAAATGAAATTTGATTTTGCCAAAGTTGATTTTTCCGCGATGGCCCAGAGTGTGGCCGGAGAATTGCGGCCGCAAGCGGAAAAGAAAAATTTAAAATTAATTTTTGAAAGCGCCAAGGATAATTTTTTTGTTAAAGCGGATGAAGGAAAATTGCGGCAAGTTGTTTTTAACTTGGTGGATAACGCCATTAAATATACCAACGAGGGCAACGTGACCGTGAGTTTGGGAATAATCGGCGAGAAGATCCGGCTGGCGGTTAAAGACACCGGCATTGGCATTAGCCGGCAGGACCTGGAAAATCTTTTTCAAAAATTTATCCGCGGCACCAATGCTTCGCATTATCATACCGAAGGCGTGGGCATCGGGCTTTATGTAGCGAAAAAAATGATTGAAGAACATCACGGCCGCGTCTGGGCCGAATCCGACGGCGACAAGCAAGGCAGTCAGTTCTATATTGAATTGCCGAAGTGGCAGGGGGAATAGTATAAAAATTTATATGAGAATTATATATGATTAAGGCGAAAAAATTACAAGCAGGCGATACAGTAAGAGTAGTTTCACCGGCTAGATCTTTGGAAATTATATCGGAAGAAACGCAAAAAATCGCTAACGAAAGATTTAGTCAATTGGGTTTGAATATAACTTTCTCAAAAAATGCCGGCGAAATTGACGAGTTCAATTCTTCGTCGATAAAATCAAGAATTGACGATATCCACGAGGCTTTTTCCGACCCGGCGGTTAAATTAATTATAACCACGATTGGTGGCTTTAATTCAAACCAGTTATTAAAACATATAGATTTTGATTTAATAAGAAATAATCCAAAACTATTTTGTGGTTATTCTGATATTACGGCTTTATCGAATGCGATATATGCTAAAACTGGCTTGATAACTTATTATGGGCCGCATTACTCCAGTTTTGGGGAAAAATTAGGCTTTGATTATACCTTGGAATATTTCCAAAAATGTTTGTTTTTGGAAGAGTCGTTTGAGATAAAAGCGCCTGAAAAATGGAGTAATGACCAGTGGTATATAAATCAAGAGCAAAGGGAATTTATAGACAACGATGGATTAAAAGTTATTAATGAAGGCGAAGCCGAAGGAGTAATTATTGGCGGAAATCTATGTACCCTTAATTTATTACAAGGAACAGAATTTTTTCCCGATTTAGATAATTCCGTTTTATTTATAGAAGATGATGAGTTGAGTTTTGCGGAAATCTTTGATAGGGATTTACAATCATTATTACATCAGGCGGGTTCAGAAAAAATAAAGGGAATAGTAATTGGACGATTTGAAAAAAAGAGCCGAATATCACCAGAAAAACTTGAAAAAATTGTTAAATCAAAAAAAGAACTATTAAATATACCAATAATCAGCCAAGCTGATTTTGGCCATACTGATCCTAAAATAACTTTTCCGATTGGCGGAAAGGTAAGAATCAGCTCGTCTGGCAATCAAGCGGAAATAAAAATCTTAGATCACTAGAATTAAATTTAATTTATATTTCATTAAATCCAGTTTAACAAGCTGGATTTTTTGGTTTTTGAGGGTAAGATTAGATAAAAATTGCTTTTTGACAGATTTTTTGCCATTCTAATTAGGAGATGTTTATAAGCTAAAAACTATATGATAAAGAACAAACCTCTAAAAATCATATTGGCTCTTTTAGGGTTTTTAGTCGTTGGAGCAATTGGCTTTTTTTCTTGGAGAAGCATAAAAGAAATTGATAATATCAACCACTTGGTTAATCAGAATTTAATTAAAAAAACAGAGGAGCCAGCCGTTAATGAAAAAGATACAAGTAATTGGGACGTATATACAAACGAAGAATATGGATTTGAGCTCAAATTTCCTCCGGCTTGGAAAGGGGTAAGGATAGAAACTTCTGAATCACCACAAGGAAGTCACTATATCTCATTTACATATCCAAAAGAAATTAGTCAAAAGATGAATCCCGGAGAAGTCGGTTTTTTCATAGGGATATTAAGTAAAGAAACATGGCAAAATTTACAAGTAGGAGTTGTTCTTTTAGGAATAAAAAATGGATTATATTATGGGGTTGAGCCAAGCTCGGGAGCCGCCCCTGATGATTTAAAAGATAGATGGGATGAAATAGGTTCTATTTATAAAACATTTAAATTTATCAATCAGGAAAATATAAACAATTGGGACGTATATCGTAACGAAGAATATGGATTTGAGCTCAAATTTCCTCCGGCTTGGAAAGGAGTGAAACCAGAAATAGTAAAAATGATTGATCATGTTTCTATTTTGTTTGATTGCCCTCAAATTATTAGCAATAAAGGCAATAAAGGAGAAGTTGGTTTTTTTATAGTTATTTATAATAATGAAGAAGTATGGGATGGTCTACAATTTAAATACAAGTTATTAGGAAAAAGGGACGGGTTAATCTATGGATTTAATCCGGGTAATGGAGCCGCTCCTGATGATCTTGAAGACAGGTGGAATGAAATAGACAGTATTTCTAAAACATTTAAATTTATCAATCAGGAAAATATAAACAATTGGGACGTATATACTAATGAAGAATATGGATTTGAGCTTAAATTTCCTCCGGCTTGGAAAGGAGTGAAGATAGAGAAAAGATTATACGAGGGAACCTATCAATCTGTTTTTTACAGTAATTATTATATTGAATTTACATACCCATTTAAAATTAAAGGAAAAGAAGATTTTACTGATCCTTCTTTCGGAATTTATATATTAGATGAAAAAACTTGGAAAATAATGCATGGATTAAGACTTTTAGCCATTGTTAATGGCGTGTATTACAGTAGTTCTCGTTTCAATGGCGCAATACCGGACGAATTAGAAGATAGGGCGAATGAGGTAGATTTAATAATTAATACTTTTAAAATTATTAAATAAAATTTTGTAAGTGTTTGTATCTTTGGATAAAAATAGTTCTTATTAAATCTTTAAAATAGGAGGATTAAATGAAAAAAGCAATTTGGCTGTTTGTGGTCGTTTTGGCAGTTTTGATTCCAGTTTTGCTGGATTTTTTTGGTTTTTAAAGGTAGAATTTTATTATGACTGATAATCACAGCCCTTCGACAGGCCCTTCGGTAAAAAGCTCGGGACTGAATGGCTCAGGGCAGAGAATCTTTATCGGAGTGGCGTGGCCGTATGCGAACGGCTCGCTGCATCTGGGACATGTGGCTGCACTTTTAGGTGCGGATGTTTTGGCGCGTTATTGGCGGGCCGCTGGGTCTGATGTTTTGATGGTTTCGGGCAGTGATTGCCATGGCACGCCGATTGTGGTGGCGGCTGAAGCCCAGGGTGTGGAGCCGGCGGAGATTGCCCAGAAATATCACAAGGAATTTGCCGAGAATTTAATTCACGGCTTGAAATTTTCCTATGATTTATACACGACCACGACCACGCCGCTTCATGAAAAAGTCGTTCAGGATATTTTTTTGAAACTATATGAAAAAGGGGATATTTATAAAAAAACGGAAGAGTTGCCATATTGTCCCAAGTGCCAACGGTTCTTGCCGGACCGCTATATTGAAGGCGAATGCCCCAAATGCCAATATAGTGGCGCGCGGGGCGACCAGTGCGATGAGTGCGGCAGTTTGCTGGATCCGCGAGAATTAATTAATCCCAAATGCAAAATTTGCGGCACCAAACCAGAATGGCGCGAGTCGGAACATTTTTTTCTAAAATTATCGGCTTTTGAAGGGCAGCTGGTCGAGTGGGTGAAAAAAGCCGAGGGTTGGCGGGGGAATGCTAAAAATTTCACTTTGAAATATCTGGAACAGGGTTTGCGCGACCGCGCCATCACCCGCGACACGGAATACGGCGTGCCGATCCCCTTGCCCGGCTATGAATCAAAAAGAATTTATGTTTGGTTTGAGGCGGTCAGCGGCTATTGGTCCGCGAGCCAGGAGTGGGCCAGCGAACAGGGCGATGTTAATCTATGGAAAAAATTCTGGCAAGAAGATGATATTTTGGCTTATTATGTCCATGGCAAAGACAATATTCCGTTCCACACGATTATTTGGCCGGCGATGCTGTTGGCCCATGGGAACTTGCATTTGCCCGACCGGATTATATCCAGCGAATATTTGACGCTGGAGAAAAAACAATTTTCCACCAGCCGCCATTTCGCGGTCTGGCTGCCGGATTTTTTAGCCAAGTTTCCGGCGGACACGCTGCGTTATTATTTAATCGCAAACGGGCCGGAAACCGCGGATGCGGATTTTACCTGGCTGGAATTCCAGTCGCGGGTGAACGCGGAATTAATCGGTAATTTTGGCAATTTTGTCCACCGAATTTTATCATTTATCGCCAAGCATTTTCCCGACGGGGTTGATTTTCCGGCTGGCTTGAATGATGAGCAGAATAAATTTATCGGTTTGGCCAAAGAAATATACTTTAAAGCCGGCGTGGCGATTGGCGATGGCCATTTCCGTGAAGCGCTGAAAGATATTTTTAACTTGATTGACGCGGGCAATAAATTTGTTGAGCAGGTTTCGTCTTGGGTGAAAATTAAAGAAGATAAAGAAGCAACAGGCCGGGATTTAGCGGTCGTGGCCAATGTCATCGCTAATTTGTCGGTATTGCTCAAACCGTTTTTACCCGAGACGGCGGAAAAAATTTCGGCGCTGCTCGGTTTAGAAAAAGATCTGCCTTGGCGTTATTTTGAAACCGGGAAAATTATTATTGCCAATCCCCTGCCGATTTTTAAAAAAATTGAAGATGGGGCGGTTGAGGAAATGCAGTATGATCTTTTTAAAAAACAGAAATAAATTTAAATATAAAAAATTGACATAATATAAAAAAGTTTATATTATAAAAGTACGCTTTAATCTGGGTTTTCTACATTAAAGCGGTTGTTCTTATCAAATAAAGAGGGGGGGTGGTCTCAATGTTGAAGGATTTTTGCCTCGAGCCCAGGGAATATAAGCATGCTCGTACGCTAAAGGCATCGGTAGACTCTGGTGGGCCGGAAGATTAGCAACAAGGGGGGTAAGTTCTCTTACCCCCCGCAACCTTATATTAAAGGAGAAAACGAATGTATCCTGTATTAAAAGACAGTTTGGTAAGAGGATCAGCGAATGATTTTTACCTTCAGAACTATAAAAAGGGAAAAGAGTTTGCTCTCGGCAAAGAACAGGCCGAAATACTCTGGTATTGTAACGGGGAACACACGATTGAGTGGCTATCAAGAAAATTTTCCCAACCGGAAGAAGACTTGACGGTTTTTTTAAAGGTTGTAGAAAAGGCAGACCTGCTTGAATTATGTCAGGAAAGAAGTAAAAAGGATTTTCCGCCGTTGTGTAAAAATCCATTTTTACAGGATGTTCAAATCGAGTTAACCGGGCGATGCAATCTTTTGTGCAAGCATTGTTATGGTAAAAAAGCATTTCATGAAGCATCTAAAAATGAGCTTACAAATGACGAGCTGTGTGATTTCTTTGAACAAATGAGAGACCTCAACGTATCTAAGTGTTTTTTATCTGGAGGGGAGTCTTTTTTAAGGAAGGACTTGCCGGAATTAATAGTCAATTTAGCTAAAAATTATATATTCATTGGTGGAATATTCACTAATGGGACGATTTTTAGGCCGGATGTTTTTGACGCTATTATTCAGGTTGGTATGAAACCTATTTTTTTAGTGAGTTTAGATGGTCCCAATTCAGAAATACATGATTTTATCAGGGGGGACGGTCAATTTAAAAAAACGGTTTCGTTCATTAAAAAAACAGTAGATAAGGGGTTTCGCGTCACTGTGAATACAGTTGTGATGAAACCGAATGTAAAATGGTTAATAAGTATGAGAAATTTTTTGGAAGATCTGGGTATTTTTAGATGGCGCTTATCAGTCCCACGAGAGCAAGGAGAAACAATAAGAAATAAGCTTTCAGTCGTCCCTGACTGGAGCGATATCCTTGATTCTTATAAAAGCTTATTATCGGACATTCTTGATAAACCATGCCTAATGAGAGTGCAGCTAAGTTCTATTTTTAAGACAGAATATTTAGAGGCAGGGGTTTATTACTTATATCACGACGACAGCTGTTGTTGTGAATATAAGAGATGGTCTTTAACCTTAACTGCTAATGGGAAGTTAATTTCTTGTCCAACTGCACTAGGGTTGCCTCTTGGCGATATAAGGCAAACAGCTCTTTCTGATGTCTGGTATGCGTCGCCAACCCAAGCTCTTAAAACTTTGCCACTTTCAAAAACTGATTGTTTTGATTGTGAGATAAGAAGATATTGTGGCGGTGGTTGTCGGATTATGGCATGGAAAATACATAATAATATACTGGCAAAAGACGACAACGCTTGTCCTCTCTATGATTTTTTCTGTCGGGTTATTAAGCCAGTATTTGAATTAAATGGTATTGAGCCCAGATTGTTAAATAAGCCGATTAGTTATGATTACGACATAAAAATTTTGAATAATCTTTTTTTGAATAAATAAAGCAAGGAGTAAGTCATGGACAAACAATACAACCCAGAAAGTGTGGAAAAAAAAATATATGATTTTTGGGAGAAAAATAATTTCTTTATCCCTGATGAAACAAAAAAAGGGATATCGCAAAAAACTTTCTCTATTGTAATCCCTCCTCCAAATGTGACGGGGTCTCTTCATATGGGGCATGCTTTGAATGCAACTATTCAGGATATTCTTTGTAGGTGGAAAAGAATGCAGGGTTTTAAAACTCTTTGGGTCCCTGGTACGGATCATGCGGGGATAGCAACTCAGAATGTTGTCGAGAAAAAATTAAAAAAGGAGGGCAAAACAAGATTTGATCTGGGTCGCGAAAAATTTATTGAAGAGGTCTGGAAATGGAAAGAGGAATATGGTGGTCGAATTTTGGGACAGTTAAAAAAACTCGGCGCATCCTGTGATTGGTCAAGGACTCGTTTTACAATGGATGAAAATTATACTGAGGCAGTGCACTCAACTTTTTTGCACTATGTTAAAAATGGTTGGGTTTATCGTGGAGAAAGAGTTGTTAATTGGTGTCCTCGTTGTCAAACCAGCCTATCTGACCTCGAGTTGGAGTATAAAGAAGAACATTGGCGGATGATGACGCGGATTTTATTGTAGTGGCAACAACGCGGCCAGAAACTATGTTTGGTGATACGGCTGTGGCAGTAAATTCCAAAGATAACCGTTATAGTGAGTTTGTCGGAAGAAAAATTAAGTTACCTTTAACTGATCGAGAAATTCCTATCATTGCGGATTCGGTAATTGATGTTGAATTTGGTACCGGCGCCGTTAAGGTGACCCCCGCACACGATATGGAAGATTACTTGATCGGTCAAAGGCATCAGTTAGAAATGTTGGCGGTTATTAACGGAAAAGGGCGGATGGAAAATGTGCCGATAGGCTATCAAGGATTGAAAGTGGCTGAAGCCAGGGAGAGGGTGTTGGCGGATTTACAATCTCGAAATCTGATTGTGAAAAAGGAAGACTATACTCATAAAATTCCTAAATGTTATCGGTGTTCGGCCACAATAGAATTGATTCCTTCGTTGCAATGGTTTGTAAAAATGAATGATTTAGCAAAAAAAGCCATTGATCCAGTCATTGAAGGAAAAATAAAATTTTATCCGAAGCGTTGGGAAAAGGCCTATATTGATTGGTTGGGACAAGCTCGTGACTGGTGTATTTCTCGGCAAATCTGGTGGGGTCATAGGTTGCCAGTTTGGTTTTGTGAAAAAGAAAGCGATAAGTACTTCATTTCGATAAAGAAGCCGGCAAAATGTGAAATCTGTAACAATTGCGAACCCAGGCAATCAGAGGATGTTTTTGATACTTGGTTTTCTTCGGCTCTTTGGCCATTTGCTGTGATGGGATGGCCGAAGCAGACTAAAGATTCAATGAGTTTTTATCCAACGAATATTTTAAGCACCGCCCGAGATATAATAAATTTATGGGTGGCAAGGATGGTTTTTTCAGCTGTCGAACTCACTGGATGTGTTCCTTTTACCGATGTTATAATTCATGCAACTGTTACGACTAAAGATGGTAAAAGAATGTCAAAATCATTGGGCACAGGGATTGACCCAATCGAAATGGTAAAAAAATATGGGGCTGATTCTACTCGATTTGGTCTTTCTTGGCAAGCATCAGAATCGCAAGATATGCGATTTGGTGAAGGTGATATCATGGCCGGGAAAAAGTTCTGTAATAAAATTTGGAATGCTTCGCGTTTCGTGTTTCAGATGATCGAAGGAGCAGAAGTGATTTCTAAAGACGAGCCAAAGCCTGCGACCATGGAAGATCAATTAATTCTTAGTGCTTTTCGTAAGGTGAGTGTTAATATTAATGAATCTCTTTGTTGTTTTAGGTTTGACCAAGCGATTCAAGAAATTTACCATTTTTTTTGGCATCAGTTTTGTGATATATACATCGAAAAAGCAAAAAGTCAAATGAAAGAACCGGAAATTTCCAAAAATACAAAATTGGTTTTAGCTTATATCCTATTGGGCTCTTTAAAAATACTTCACCCTTTTATGCCGTTTATAACGGAAGAAATTTACCAAATGTTTCCTATTCGTTCTAAGGAGGCAATAATTATTGAAGATTGGCCAATTTAACCAAATTTTCAAAAAAAGCCATCGGGTAATTGATGGCTTTTTCTATTTGATCTTTAATTAGATATGGTTAATGTTATACTATAAGTATAATTGTAAGGTTTTTTTGGATTATATATAAGTTAAAATTTTTATTCTGTCGTATTTCAAAGCAGTCTTTTTGCAATGAAAATTCTTAAAGTTAATCCGGAAAATTTGCGGGATTCGGAGGAGGCGGTTATTGAAGCGGCCAAAGTAATGCTCTCTGGCGGCGTGGTGGTTTTTCCGACGGACACGGTTTATGGTTTGGGGGCGGACGCAACCAGCGCCCGCGCGATTGATAAAATTTTTCGGCTGAAAAAACGCGATGTTAAAAAGCCGGTTTCAATTGTTGTCCGTGATTTGATTATGGCCAAGCGAGTGGCCATCGTGGATAAGCGGCTGGAGCGGGCGCTCAATATTGTTTTTCCGGGTGCCGTCACCGTGATTCTATTAAAAAAATATAAATTGCCGGAGAATTTGACGGCCGGCGGCCGGACGATCGGTCTTAGAATACCGGATTATAAATTAATCCAATTTTTGAGTGAAAATATGGGCCGGCCCTATGTCGCAACTTCGGCGAATATTTCCGGCGAACAGGCGACGACCAAAATCGGCGAAGTGATAAAATATTTTGAAAATAGTTTAGTCAAGCCGGATTTGATTCTGGACGCCGGCGATTTAAAATTTTCCCAGCCGTCAACGGTGCTGGATCTCACTGGCGAGCATCCGAAAATCATCCGTATCGGGCCGGTCAGCCCGAAAAAATTAAATGAAATTCTGGCTATTTAAATGGATTATTTTTTATTTCAGCAATTGAATAACTGGGCCGGCCGATTTTCTTGTTTGGACGCGGTCGGTATATTTTTTGCCAGTTATCTCCAATATATTTTGGGGGCGGCAGTTTTGATATTTTTTTTATGGCAAAAGGACTGGGCCTGGCGGAAAAAATTACTGGCGTTGAGTGTTATTTTGGCATCAATAGTATTGGCGCGCTTGGTCTTAGTGGAAATTATCCGCTGGCTGTGGTTCCGGCCGAGGCCGTTTATTAGCCACCAAATAATCTCTTTAATCACTCATGAAAACACCGGCTCTTTTCCTTCGGGCCATGCAGCTTTCTTTTTTGCCTTAGCCGCGGCGGTTTATCTGTATCATAAAAAATGGGGGATTTGGCTTGGTGTTGGCGCCGCTTTAATCAGTTTGGCGCGGGTTTTTGTCGGCATCCATTATCCAGCGGATATTTTAGTTGGTGCGATTTTGGGAATTTTTAGCGGTTGGATTTGTTTTACGGTTTTTAATAAGTTTTTTAGCGCGAAAAAAACGGAGGAGCGGGTATTATGACTTGGTAACATTTTTTCACGATCGTGAAAAAATGTTACGGAATCAATATAAAAAAACCGAACACAATAGTAGTGTTTGGTTTTTTGGTGCCGCGGGAGGGAGTTGAACCCTCACAATGTTGCCATTACTGGATTTTGAGTCCAGCGCGTCTGCCAGTTCCGCCACCGCGGCATTTCGCTAAATTTAAAATAATTTTAACTTTTTAAATCCCCTTTTGTCAATTTTGGGGTTTTAGTGTAGAATAAAAATATGGCGAAGATAATCAGCGTTGTCAACCAAAAAGGCGGCACCGGCAAAACGACAACCGCGACTAATCTGGCGGCTTATTTGGCTGCTTTGGGCAAGTATGTGCTGTTGGTTGATTTGGATCCGCAGGCCAACGCGACCAGCGGTCTGGGTTTTGAGCCGGAAAATTTGGAAAAAAATCTCTATCATACTTTTACCGGCGAACATTTTCCCGAGGAGATAATCCGGCGGACTAATTTATTCGGTTATGATATTATGCCCTCATCCAGCGATTTAGCCGGCGCGGCGATTGAATTAGTCAGCGTGCCGGAGCGGGAGTTCCAGTTATATAAAATTCTACACCGCGTCCGCACTAATTATGATTATATTTTGGTTGATTGTCCGCCCAGCCTGGGTTTGCTGACTATCAATGGCTTAACTGCGGCGGATGAAGTCTTAGTGCCGGTGCAATGCGAATATTATGCTTTGGAAGGTTTGGGCCAGTTAATTAGGACCGTCGGTTTGATTCAGGATAATTTGGGCCGTGATTTGCAGATTAAAGGCGCGCTTTTGACCATGTTTGATAAGCGCAATAAATTATCGCGCCAGGTAGCAAAAGAAATTCGGTTGCATTTTCCGGGGCGGGTTTTTGATTCGGTTATTCCCCGTTGTGTTTCTCTAGCCGAAGCGCCGAGTTTCGGCAAAACTGTTCTCCAGCATAACCCAGCTTCAGCTGGCGGCCGGTCTTATCGGCAACTGGCAGAAGAGATAATAAAAATAGACAATATATAATAATAAACTTTAAATTTTTATGAACCCCGTTAGAAATATTAGTTTTTAAACGGGCGTACAAAAATTATGATGAGAGGTAATAATAATGGAATTTCTAACGGGGTGAATAAACTTGGCCGAGGACTGGCTTCGCTGATTCCTCCAAAACAAAAAGCCACGGAAGTGGAATATCCTAAATTATCCCAACCTTTGCGTGACCGCAAAGAGAGTATTTTTTATATCGAAGTTGGTAAAATAAAACCTAACCCGCACCAGCCGCGGGTGGAAATGGAAACGCTGGCGCTTAGGGACTTAGCTAATTCCGTCCGTCAGCATGGAATTTTACAACCGATTATCGTCACTAAAGATGTAAAAGACACGCCACGCGGGCAAGACGTTGAGTATCAATTAATCGCCGGCCATCGCCGGCTGGAGGCGGCGAAATTAGCCGGTTTGCCGACAATTCCAGCAATTGTCCGTGATTCCACCGAACAGCAAAAATTAGAATTTGCGTTGATTGAAAATATTCAGCGGGCAGATTTGAACGCGCTGGAGCGGGCCAAGGCTTTTAAAAAATTAGCCGAAGATTTTGATTTGACCCACGAAGAAATTTCCCAAAAAATCGGCAAGAGCCGCGAAGTCGTTTCGAACACATTGCGCTTGCTTAATTTGCCGGAACCAATCCAGCAGGGTTTGGCGGCCGGCCGGATTTCCGAGGGCCACGCCCGCGGCATCGCCGGTGTTAAAAATCCGGCTGCGGCGTTAGCGCTTTATAATGAAGCACTGCAGAATAATTTGACGGTGCGGCAAGTTGAGGAGCGGGTGCGCGAAGTTTATGTGCCGGCGCACCGGCGGCGGGTGGCTTTTGACCCGGAGATAAAAAAAATCTCTAAAAAACTGGAAATGTATCTGGGTAAAAAAGTGCAAATAAAAAAAGCCGGTGTCGGCGGCAAAATTTTGATTGAGTTTGAAAACAAGGATGACCTGGACGATATTTTAAAGAAAGTTTTTATGGACTATTGACTCCGTTAGAAGTTATCAGAGATTCTTTTGGCGCCGTATATTTTATACGGCGTTTTAATTTATTTATAAAAATAAAAATAAGCAATAATTTCTAGCAGGGTTCTTTCCAGGCGACATGGACAAAGCGTTTTTGATCTTTAAGGCGCGACAAATTAGAACAATCGGCGCGATGAACGGTGATTTTTTGATTAAGGGTAATATAACCTTTAACCGGATCGCCGGGCTGGGGCTGGCAGCATTTGGCGAGAGCAGTCGGAATTTTATAATCGCCTTCCACTTCAATGATAAATTTTTGGCTTGGTGATTTGGCTAAAATTTTCGGCGCCTCGGCTGGTTTGGGAACCTCTTTTTTTATTTCTGTTTCCGTAATCGGTTCGGCCGCATACCTAGCCAGCCATTGTTTGACGCGGCTTTTAGCCAGATTGGTTTTAGCGAATTTCAGCCAATCACGGGATGGTTTCTGGAGCTTGTTGGTAATAATTTCTACCACTTGGCCGTTGGTCAGCGGCGTATCTAGTGAAACTAATTTGTCATCAACTAAAGCGCCTTGGCAGTGGTGGCCGATTTCTGAATGGATGTTATAAGCGAAATCAATCGGCGTGGCGCCGTCCGGCAGATTAATGACGTCGCCTCTAGGCGTAAAAACGAAAATTCGGTCTTTAAAAAAATCAATTTTGAGGGATTGAAAGAATTCGTCAGGCGGGCCTTTAATTTCTTTTTGCCATTCCTGCAGTTGTTTTATCCAAGTTAATTCTTTTTCCGGCGCGGGCATCAGGATGCGTTTCAGGGCGGCGCGCAATCCTTTTTTTTCACTATAATACCAATGGGCGGCGATACCGCGTTCGGCCTCTTCTTCCATTTTGGCGGTACGAATTTGAATTTCGGTTATTTTACCGCCCTGGCAAAAAACAGTCGTGTGCAATGATTGATAGCCATTGGGTTTAGGCAGGGCGATGTAATCCTTAATGCGGCCGGGCAGTGGCCGCCATAATTTATGGATAATGCCTAGAACGGCATAGCAATCCTCAATTGTTTCAACGACGATCCGTAGAGCCACTAAATCATAGATTCTATTTAGGTTCATTTCATGGCGCTGCAGTTTTTGGTATAAACTCCAATAATGTTTGGCGCGGTAATTTATTTTTAATAAGCTGATATTTTCTTTGGCTAAATTTTTTTTAATGAGAGGAATAATTTTTTCTAAATATCGTTCCCGTTCTTCATATCTTTCTTTCACTTGTTTTTTCAACCAATTATATTCGCCGGGCATTAAATAACTAAAACATAGATCTTGGAGTTCACCTTTGATTTGTCCGATACCGAGCCGGTCAGCCAGTGGCCGATGCGCTGTTGTTTTTCCGGCGGCATGACCGATAGCGTGCGCATATTGTGCAGCCGGTCAGCTAGTTTTATCAGAATGACGCGGATATCTTGAGCGATGGCTAAAAACATTTTGCGCAGATTTTCTACTGCTCGCTGCACTCCGTGGTAGTGGAGCTTGTCTATTTTTGTGACGCCTTCAACTAGAAAGGCGATTTCTTTGCCAAATTTTTTCTCCAGTTCTTTTTTGCTGATACTGCAATCGTCAAGAACATCATGCAGCAGGGCCGCGGCGATTGTTTTGGAATCAACATGTAGATTAGCCAATGTCTCAGCCGTGGCTAAAAGATGAAAGATATAATCCTCGCCCGAAACTCGTTTTTGGCCCTGGTGGGCCTGGGCGGCAAAATCATAAGCATCCTGAATAAGCTCAATGTTGCAATTGGGATTATTCTTTTGGCAGTTATCTATAATTTTTTGCAAAATTATTTTGGCGGTCATGATGGATTATTATAGGATATCCAGCCGATTTTGTAAATAAAAAATGGTCAGGCAAAGCCCGGCCATTTTTTAACTTTTTTCCTTATATTTGCACTCTTTGTTTGAGCAAATAATTTTACCTTTTTTTTCTACCAGCGGCGCGCCACATTCCGGACATTTTTGTCCGATTGGCTTATCCCAGGAAGCGAAATCGCATTCCGGATAACGCGAACAGCCATAAAAAATCTTTTTGCGTTTAGTGCGTCTGGCCACTACCTGGCCGGCCAGACATTTAGGGCAATGGATATTCAGTTCATCTTTAGCGTCTTTGATATTTTCTGTGTAGCGGCATTTAGGAAAAGCGGAACAAGCATAGAATTTGCCAAAACGGCTGGTGCGGATAAGCAATGGCGCGCCGCAAGTCGGGCAAATTTTATCGGTCTTTTCCGGTTCGGGTTTAGTGGTTTCAACTTCATCATATTTTTTATCCAGATTTTCCTTAAAAGGACCGTAGAAGTTTTTCATCATCGGCACCCAATCTTTTTTGCCTTCGGCAATTGTGTCCAGATCTTCTTCCATCGCGGCAGTAAACTGGTAATCAACGATTTGAGGAAAATGCTTGACCAAGAGATCACTGACCAAAAAACCGATTTCTGTCGGGAAGAATTTTTTATTGTCATCTTTTTGAGTATAATTGCGGTCTTGGATAGTGGAAATTGTCGGTGCGTAGGTGGATGGCCGGCCGATGCCATATTCTTCCAGTATTTTTATTAAAGCGGCTTCGCCGTAGCGGGGCGGCGGTTGGGTAAAATGCTGATTAGGCGATAATTTAATCAATTCTAAATATTCTTTGATGCTTAGCGGCGGCAGGATTGTTTCTTGGATTTTACCGTTATAAATTTTCAGATAACCGTCAAATTTTATTTGGCTGCCGGTGGCGCGGAAAATATATTGTTTGGCCGCGATATCGACAGAGGTGGCGGCTAAAATAGCCGGCGCCATCTGGCAGGCAATGGTCCGGCGCCAAATTAGATCGTATAATTTGAATTGTTGAGGCGTTAAATATTCTTTTATTTTATCGGGTTCATTGCTAGCGTCGGTTGGCCGGATGGCTTCGTGGGCTTCCTGGGCGCCCTTGGATTTAGTTTTAAAAAATCGCGCTTCCAGGTATTTTGGGCCAAAATTATCCGTAATATAATTTTTGATTTGATTTAATGCTTCGGCGGCTAAATTGACCGAATCGGTGCGCATATAGGTGATTAAGCCGGTTGAACCGACGCCGCCAATTTCAACGCCTTCATAAAGCTGTTGGGCGATTTGCATAGTTTGTTTGGCGGAAAAGCCAAATTTATTGGCTGCTTGCTGCTGAAGGGTGCTGGTGGTAAAAGGCGGTGCGGGATGCTTGCGGGTTTCTTTTTGGATAATATCGGCAACCTGATATTCAGCGCCATTGAGATCGTCTAATATTTTTTTTGCTTCCGTTTCGGTTTTAATGCCTAGCTTAGAAATAGACTTGTCATTTTGCTTGATGAGTGAAGCAGTGAATTCTATCGGCTGTTGGCCGGCGGTTTTTGGCTGTTGTGCTAGTAACGCTTCGATTGTCCAATATTCTTCACTTTTAAATTTTTGGATTTCCCGTTCACGCTCCACAATGAGGCGCACAGCGACCGATTGGACGCGGCCGGCAGAAAGCCCTTTGGCAACTTTTTTCCATAAAAAAGGCGAAAGTCCATAGCCGACCAGGCGGTCTAGAATGCGCCGCGCCTGCTGGGCATCGACTAAGCTCATATCGAGTTCGCGCGGATTTTTCAGTGCGTTTTCAATTGCGCTTTTAGTAATTTCATGAAAGACAATGCGTTCAATTTTTTTAGGGTCGCTTAACTTTAGCGCCTGAATCAGATGCCAGGCAATGGCTTCGCCTTCGCGGTCTTCGTCGGAAGCCAGAATGACTTTTTCCGCTTTAGGCAGAATTTTTTTGATTTCTTGCAGGCGTTTTTTAGCGATGATCGGCACCACATAACTCGGCTCGAAATCATTTGCCGTATCCACGCCTAATTTGCCTTTAGGCAAATCGCGCACATGGCCATAGGATGATTTCACGACAAAGCCGGCCGGCAGAAAGCGCTGGATAGTTCGGGCTTTAGTTGGAGATTCAACGATTACTAATTTCATATAACATATAACATATAACAATCTTCTTTTTTTGTTACATGTTTTGTGTTTTTAACGGGCTAATACATATTGCATGCCGCCCAAATTTTTCACTTTGCCTTTCATTTCCATCAGTACCAGCGTGGTATTGGCGGCGGCTGCGTCTAGTTTAGTGTCTCTCATGATTTTGTCAACATGGATTGGTTCTTGAGACAGGATATTCAGGATTAATTCTTCCTGGGGCGAGTCGGCGATAATTTGCCGCGCACTGACAGCCTGGGCCAGGTTTTTTAAATTCAACTCATCCAATATATCTTGGGCGCTGATAACGAGCTTGGCACCCATTTTTATTAGATTGTTCGGTCCCAAAGAATTTGGCGAATAAATTGAGCCGGGGATGGCGAAGACCTCGCGATTTTGGGAGAGCGCGTGGTTGGCGGTAATCAGCGCGCCTGATTTTTGCGGCGCTTCAATCACCAACGTGCCGAGAGACAGGCCGCTGATAATCCGGTTGCGCGCCGGAAAATGATGTTTCAGTGATGGGGTGGCGATGGGGTATTCGGACAGCACGGCGCCGTTGAGAATAATTTTATCAACCAAAGCGCGGTTCTGCGGTGGAAAAACTGTCTGGTTATCCAGGCCGCCGCCGATGACGGCAATGGTGCGGCTATGGTTTTGCGCGGCGGCCAAATGGGCCAGCGTATCAATGCCTTGTGCCAGGCCGGAAACAATTGTCAAACCGGTGCGGGCTAAGTCAGCGCAAATTTGCGAAGCGACTTGCCGGCCATAAAGCGACAGCATGCGGGTGCCGACCACACCCAGGGAGAATTCGTCTTCCGGCGCTAGATAGCCTTTCATATATAGGATATGCGGTGGATCGTGGATTTCCTTCAGGAGCCGGGGATAGTTGTCGTCCAAAATTGTTAAAATTTCTATTTTTTCTTTGGCTAAATTAGCCAGTTCTTGTTCTAGATTGATTTGTGGCCGGCGGATGTCAATTTCCCGTGCCAGCTCTTCTTCTAAGCCGGCTTTGACAAAATCTTCCGTGCCGCCATTTTCCCAGGCGTTTTTTAAATCGCCAAAAAAGCCCAGCAGTTTTTTATATCTCATGGGCCCGATTTTTTCATTAAATAGATTGAAGGCGTGAAAATAGGGAGCGTGTTTGTGCATCAATTCACTTTAACATTTTTTTAAATTTCCGCCAAACGGCGGGACCCCGTTAGAGATTTAACCGAGTTTAAGGTAGGCCTGATAAGAAAGCGAATCCGCCTGCGGCTTTGTTTGGGGCATTATAGTTTTTTGTTAATAATCTCTAACTGGGCTAGACAAATCCGATATAATTATGAATAATGAATTATTAATCAGGGATAATAGAAAGCTTCTTTAAAATAAAAATACTAGGAATAGGAGGTGATTCTGTGATGGGTTATTTCTCAGTTGATGACATTAAAGCAATGGTTCAAGGGGTCGGTTACCTCTGTCCATGCTGCCGTCATGGAAATGTTATATATACAAAAGGAAAACTTGAATGTGGTTTCTGCTATTTTAAGGTTTCTGCGGCAGTGTTATCTGGGATGAGGAAGCGAGATTTCCTGGTTTTTGCCAGACAGCGGAGTAAATGTTTGGCTGGCCGCGGTGTTGGAAAAATTGGATTTTTTAATTCTTAATAAGGAGGTTAGTTATGGCAGATTTATATGTTGATAAAAATCTTTCTTTGAAGAATTTGTTGCATTTCTTGCCCGAATATTTGAAGTCGGGCGGAGAAGAAGGAAAACTTGATTTGGAAACAGCCCTGAAGGGATTGGATCTTGGCTGGCTTTTTGTTGATAATGTTGAAGCAGGCGACAGCGGCGCCTGGAATTGGATCTTTGTGGAGGCCATAAAATCCGGCAAATCACTCGCCGAGCTTAAGGCATTGGAATGTTGTCCTTATAGAAATTGCCTGATTGTTTACAAAGATGGAAAACGAATTCTCGGCGAGGTGGTTGAGTCGCTTGAATTTTTAATGAGATCGTATAAACACAAAATCACCGAATATTTTGTCGGGCCAACACATCAACAAAAACTCATTGTCTTAGAAAAACGATAGGAAAGGAGGTAAAGAAAATTTTACCCGGCGCTGATGATTACAACAATAATCAGACGCGCCGGGTAATTTTATTTCCAGAAACATATTTATTTTCTAGCTTGACAGCATTAACTGATATATAATATAGTATTATATCAAGATTCTGTAATAGATAGTGCTCATTCTCCTATCTGTAAATGGCGAGGCCTAAACAATCCCTCCTAACGTTTAGGTAGTAGCCTTCAACGTTAGGGATGGCTTCCTTGTGGAGCTGGTCCCTAAGTTTGCAGGTAGGATAATGGGCGTTTTAATTTACGATAAAAAACCGCCCAATTATTTAAATAATTGGGCGGTTAGACAGGATTATAATGGGCTGATTTTTTAATTGAATTTATTCATCGCTGCGGGGAGGCCATCGCCAAGGGCCGCTGACAAAGCTTCGGCGGTTTTTTGTTGGGCAGCTTCGATAGCAGCCAGTTCGTTTTTAGCAAATTTTTGCAGAACGAACTTCTGTGTGGAGATGAGGCGTTTAAAAACGCAGGCTAAAAATGTTTGGCCGATGGGATGGATGCCGAGGCGGAAGCGGACAAAATCTTTGGTGCCCAGATTTTTAATAATTGATTCCACGCCGTTATGGCCGCCGGCGCTGGAATTTTGTGAAATTCTCAATGTGCCGAGAGGCAAGGCCATGTCATCATGAATAATCCAAATATCGGCAGCTGACATCTTATAAAAATCCGCCAGAGTGCGAACGGTTTGGCCGGAAAGGTTCATGAAGGTTTGGGGTTTGGCTAAAATTATCTTTTCTTCGCTTCCTATTGAGCTCTCGCTCAATAAGGCATTAAATTTTTTATCTTCACGCCAATCAGAAAAGCCGGCATTATTATTTTTAAAATAATCCAGCGCGGCGAAGCCGAGATTATGGCGGGTTTTTTCATATTTAGAGCCGGGATTACCCAACCCGATTATCAGTTTCATGTTTAATTTTTGATTATATTTTTTATATATTCTTTTATTTCTTTATATTCTCCAACGCCCGCCCTGGGTTTAACGATAGAAGCTATTTCACCGCCTAAATTCATCGGGCCGGTAGCAAAAAGACCTGATGATTCCAGATCGCTTTTAATTAAATTTTCGCCCGGTATTTCTTTGACGCTGGCGTAATAATTTTTCAATTGCCATAGGCCCAGATCGGTTTTAACATGATTGGCAAAATTATTATAGAGTTCCCAGTAAGTGCCGAAATTCCAAAAATGCAGGCCTAAAGCTTTCTGCTTGATGGCTTGTAAAATTTCCTGTTGGCGTTCAATGCGATCAAAATCGCCAGCACCGCTATGGCGCGAACGGGCATATTTGAGAGCCGTTTCGCCATCCAAATACCGCCAGCCGGCTTTAAGCGCAAATGTTTGGTAGCTATGGTTAGGGCCGGGAAATCGAGTATCAATTATGTCTTTCTCAACCATAACATTAATGCCCCCTAGCGTGTCAATCGTATTTTTCAGCACGGTTAAATCAATAAAAATATAATGGTCAATGGGCAAGCCGGTTAAATCCTCCGCACTTTGGCGAAGGGCATCAAACTCGTGGCCAATATTGTTTCTGTTATAGGCGTAGAGCGAGTTGATTTTAACATAATAATCGGCGCCAGGCATTTTAACGAGCAGGTCGCGCGGCAAAGAAAAAAGATAAATTTTTTGTTGGGAAGGATCAAGATGGGCGATAATAATTGTATCGGTCAGGTCCGGCGCGTCATTGCCCGCGCCCGGCGCGCCGAGCAATAAGAAATTAATTGGCTGGCCATTGCCGGCAATTTGGCTGTTATTGGGCAATAATTGGTTTTCGGCCGGATTTGATGCCGGGTCTTGGTTGCCTTTTATTTCTTGCCAAAAAGACGCCTGGCTTGGCCAAAATTGGCTGGCAATTAAAAAGGCGACAATAGCCACGGAGAAAATCAACCAAAGAATCAGCCCGATTTTTTTTAATTTCATTATTTGAATTATAACAATGTTTTTTTATTTTAGCCATTATCCCAAATTTGTTCTATCCGGGGTTGGGCGATGTCTTTTCACAACTTCTAACGGGGCTTGCGTTAAGGCGAATTTTAGTGTATCATAGTAAAAAATAAATATGTCATTTTCATCCCGCAATAAATGCGGGATAGGCTTCGGCGGAAATATATAGCGTTATAAGGATAATTTGTCTGTAAATTTCTGACTGTGTAAAAATGACAAGGAGGGTATTATGAAAAACTTTTTTTCCTATGTTTGGGATGTGCTTAAAATAACCATTATTACAGTAGCGATCGTCGCGCCAATCCGTTTTTTACTGGCACAGCCTTTTTTTGTTAAAGGCGCTTCCATGGAACCGAATTTTAATGACGGCCAATATTTGGTCATTAATGAATGGGGATACAAGCAAACAGAAGTTGGCATTGGCGACTGGCATTTTTTCACTATTGAACCATTTAAAGAATTACAAAGAGGGGAAGTGGCGATTTTCCGCTATCCTTTAGATACTACTCAATATTATATTAAGCGGATTATCGGTTTGCCCGGAGAAACTATAGAAATAGATGATGGCCAGGTTAAAATTTTTAATCGGCAGAATTCCAACGGTTTTATTCTGGATGAATCGAGATATTTGCCCGACAGTTTCACTTCCGGCGAGAACAGGACAGTTTTAAAGGATGGCGAATATTTTGTCATGGGCGATAACCGCCAGGCGTCTTATGATTCGCGGCGCTGGGGGCCGGTGCCTTCTGATGATATTATCGGCAAGGCCTGGATAAGGATTTGGCCCTTTGACGGGGCGACGATTTTTTCCACGCCGGAGTATGTATATTAAATATAATTTTAAAACAGAATTAGTATGCCTAAAAAAATAAACCAACAATTCCAATCACCCAAAGGAATGCCGGATATTTTACCGGAAGCCCAGCCTTATTGGGAAAAGTTTCGCCGCATCAGCAAAGAGGTGGCGGAGAATTTTGGTTTTTCGCGGTTGGACACGCCATTATTAGAAGAAACGGAATTATTTATCCGCGGTACGGGCGAAGTAACCGATATTGTTGATAAGCAGATGTATACCTTAAAAACTAAAGGCGGCAAGAGCCTGGCCTTGCGGCCGGAAGCCACGCCGGGTATTATCCGGTCTTATTTGCAGAATGGTATGGCTAGCCTGTCTCCGCCAGTTAAGCTTTATTATTGCGGTCCGATGTTCCGTTATGAACAGCCCCAGTCAGGACGGTTCCGCCAGTTTCATCAATTCGGTTTGGAGACAATTGGCGATGCGGAGCCGGTGCTGGACGCGCAAATTATCCAGGCCTGTTTTTACCTTTTGAAATGCCTGGGTTTGAAAAAAATGGTTGTGCAGCTGAACAGTTTGGGCTGTAGAACCTGTCGGACGGCTTACCGTCGGGCGCTGGTTGATTATTACCGCCACCGCAAGAATAAGATTTGCCTTGATTGCCGCCGTCGCCTGAAAGAAAATCCTTTGCGCTTGTTGGATTGTAAGGAAGAAAAATGTCAGCCAATCAAAGCGCAGGCGCCCAATATTGTTGATTATCTTTGTGAAGAATGCCATAAGCATTTTAAGATGGTGTTGGAATATCTTGATGAATTGGAGATTCCTTATTTTTTGAATAACACCATCGTCCGCGGTTTGGATTATTATACCAAAACTGTTTTTGAAATTTTTACGGAAGATGAACAGGGAAAAACAACGCCCGCAAATTCATTAGGCGGCGGCGGACGTTATGACAATTTAGTGGCGCAGTTAGGCGGCAAACCGACGCCGGCTGTCGGCGCGGCGTTGGGCATTGAACGGGTAATTCATCAAATGCAAAAAGACCAGGTTAAGGTCTCAGCTTTCGTTCCTAAGGTTTTTTTGGTGCAATTAGGGGAGCGGGGGCGGAAAAAGGGGTTGAAATTATTTGAAAAATTAAGCGAAGCGGGCATTAAGATTGCGGAGTCAATCAGCCGCGATTCCATTAAAGCGCAATTAAAAATTGCTGACCGGCTGGGCGCTAAATTTGCGCTGATTTTAGGCCAACAGGAAGCGCTGGACGAAACGGTTATTATCCGCGATATGGCGACCGGTGTCCAAGAAACCGTGCCGCAGGGGAAAGTGATTGATGAAGTGAAAAAGCGGCTGGCGAAATAAAAAATATGGCAGATTGTATTTTTTGTAAAATTATTGATAAAGAGATTCCGGCGGAAATTTTATATGAAGATGATGCTGTTATGGCTTTTCCCGATATCCAGCCTGTCGCGCCGGTCCATATTTTGATTGTTCCGAAGAGGCATATTGAAACAGTTAATGATTTAAGCGATAATGACGGATTATTGGTTGGTCGGCTGATTATAACAGCCAAAAAATTAGCCGAGGCCAAAGGAATAGCCTCCAGCGGCTATAAATTATTATTTAGGACGGGACCCGACGGCGGGCAGGAAGTGCCGCATATCCATTTGCATTTGATTGGTGGCGCGAAATTAAGCGAAAACATCAAAGCGATATGACAAAATTTTATAGAAAGGGGGTATATTTATGGCAATAGAAATAAAAAAGAAAGAAAGAGAGCCGGTTAGTTTTATGTTGCGCCGGTTCAGCCGCAAGGTTCAGCAGAGCCGGGTTTTGTTGCAGGCGCGGGAAGGCCGCTTTTACAAAAAATCCAAAACCAAACGACAGAAGAAAATTAGCGCTTTGCGCCGCGAGCAATTACGCGGCCAGCGCCGGGAGATGCTGAAAGCCGGCACACTGGAAGAAGGCCAGTTAATTCCGAAGGATATGATTAAGATAAAGAAATAGCCGTTCAATCAGCCGCTTTCAAAAAACGCGGTTGGCTTGTGGAGAGGCAAAATAATATTTTATTAAAAAATATGTCTTTGCACGATCAGCTCAACGTTGACTTTAAAACCGTCTTTAAGGCTAAAGAGGAATTAAAAACCTCTGTTTTGCGCATGCTATTGTCAGCTATAAAAAATAAGGAATTTGAAAAACGAAATAAATTGAGCAAAACAGAAAAGGACGCGGTTAAATTAGAAAAAAACAGCCAATTAAATGACGAAGAAGTAATGGCTGTGATTGCCAGCGAGGCTAAAAAGCGCAAGGATTCTATTGATCAATATGAAAAGGGCGGCCGGGCGGAACTTGCTAAGAAAGAAAAAGAAGAACTCGTTATCTTGCAGGTTTATTTGCCCGAGCAAATGAATGAGGATAAGATTCGGCAATTGGTTAAAGAGGCAATTACTAAAGCTGGCGCCGCCGGAGCGCAAGACACCGGTAAAGTTATGAAAGAATTAATGCCGCAGGTAAAAGGCAAGGCGGACGGGGGATCAGTGAGCAGAATTGTCAAAGAAGAATTGGAAAAATAAAATGACACCATGTTAGAGATAACCAATCTGACGCCTTCAAAAATTGATAATAAATTTCTGATTAAAGCAGCTGACGTAGCGTCAGCTGTTTTAAATTTGGACGAAGAAATTAGTTTGGTTTTTGTCTGCGACGCGCGGATGAAAACTATCAACAAAAAATATCGCGGCAAAAACGCGACGACGGATGTTCTAAGTTTTGAAGATTTAAATGAAATTTATATCTGTTTGCCGCAAGCTAAAAGGCAAGCGAAACTGTTGAAAACAAGTGAAAAAGCCGAATTGACCCGATTATTGGTTCATGGTATAGTCCATTTAAAGGGGCATGATCACGAAAAATCTGCCAAAGAGGCGGAAAAAATGCGGCAAATTGAAGAGGGAATTTTAAAGAATCTAGAAAGATAAATTCAAGCCCCTGATTTTAATCGTGGTAAGATCTAAAAAAATATCATGGAGCAAATAAATCCGGCCGTATCGGATAATTTCAATACCATCAATCCCCAACCAGTTAAAAACAGAAAAACTTTATTGGTTTTATCTATTGTTTTGGGCATTCTATTTTTAGCGGCTGGCACTGTTTCGGCATACTATTGGTTTGTGCAGAATTATACTCAAAAAGCCTGCACTATGGAAGCTAAAATTTGTCCGGACGGTTCTTCTGTCGGCCGGACTGGGGCAAATTGCGAGTTCGCGGCGTGCCCGAGCGTAAGTCCGCAGAAAATTACAGATATTGATTGCGGCGCCGCGGAAAAATATTTGGATAAAGATTTGGGCATCGCGTTTTGTTATCCGAAAATGCTTGCTGATAAACAGGTACAAATTTTGAAAGAAGGCAATAACATATACGTCGGCGGTAAAAACGGACAATACCTGAAGGTTTTATCAAAAGACCCAAATCTAAGCGCTGAAGAAGGCATTGGCAAAGCTATTTTGACCGGTTATCCGGCCGAAGATTGTTTTATAAACAACCGGACCAACGAACAATATATTAAAGATAATTTCCCGAACGGTTATTATTATATTTCGCCGGTTGATTATCCGAATATCGCCAAAGGTGATGAGCCGTTTTGGATCGGCAGTGGAAAATGTCCCAATGAATATGCTAAAACTAATGGCATCCGTTATTTCCTTGGCGATGAAAACCATCCCGATAAATTTTTATTCTTTTCCATCGGCCAATACGGCATACCGTTAGATGAAAATAACAATGATTCTAAATTATGGCAGAGCACAGTAAGATTTATTGATTAAATAAAAAGATATTTACGACATTTAATTTATAAAAACTATAATTTTATTCAGCAATGCCAAGAGAAAAAACCATCATCGCTTTGGATATCGGCACCAGCAATATCCGGCTGGTAGTCGCCAAGTTGCGCGAAGGGCTGGCCAAACCGCAGGTTATCGGTCTGGCAACTGTGCCTTCGCAGGGTATGCGCAAAGGCGTAGTTGTTGATGTGGTTGAAGTTATCAAAGGCATTAAACAAGCAAGGGATATTGTCAGTAAAACTACCGGCTTGCCCATTGACCATGCTTTTATTAGCATCGGCGGTTCGTGCGTTACTTGTCGGCCGAGCCGGGGCGTGATCGCGGTTTCTCGGGCTGACGGCGAAATTTCCGAAGAAGACCGAGCGCGTTCTATTGCCGCTGCTTCGGCTATTTCTATTCCTTCCAACCGCGAGGTCCTGCATGTCCTGCCGCGGCGTTTTACTGTTGATAGCGCCGATTCTATTAAAGATCCGGTTGGCATGCACGGCGTTCGTTTGGAAGTTGATGCTTTGATTGTTGAAGATTCAACGCCGTTTATTAAAAATTTAATCAAATGTGTCCGCGAAGCGGGTCTGGAAGAAGATGGTTTGTTATTAACTCCATTGGCGGCGGCTCGCTCTATCTTGACCAAACGGCAGAAAGAATTAGGAGTTTTATCGCTGGATTTAGGCGGCGGTACAACCGGACTCACAGTTTATGAAGAAGGTGATATTCTGCATTGCGCTATTTTGCCGGTCGGACAAATGCACGTGACTAATGATATTGCTATCGGTTTGCGCGTTTCAATTGATGTGGCGGAAAAGATAAAATTAGCCTATGGCACAGCTCGGGTCGCGGAAGTGAAGAAATCAGAAATAATTGATTTAGCCAAAATGGGTGAAGCGGGCGGCAATGTCTCTCGTCAGGAAGTAGCGGAAATTATGGAAGCGCGGCTGGCGGAAATTTTTGATTTAGTTAATAAAGAATTGAAAAAGATAGATCGGGTGGGTTTCTTGCCGGCGGGCATTGTTTTAACTGGCGGCGGCGCCAAAATTAAAGGTATTGTGGAATTTGCCAAACAGAGATTAAAGCTACCGGCGCAGTTAGGTTTTCCGCAAGAATTGGAAGGCTTAGCTGATCAAGTTGATGATCCGTCTTTCGCCACAGTTATCGGTTTAATCGTTTCGGCGCTGAATGACGAACAAAAAGTTTCCGGTCGTGGCCTGCGGCTCGGTTTATCGCAGGTTGATGAATCATTCGGCAAGCTGAAAAAATGGGTTAAGGGTTTTATGCCCTAAAAATTCCAAAATCGCTTGACAAGATATAGCCCATTGTCATATCCTTATTTAACCTAAAAAATAACCTAATTAATCTAATTTTTAAATATTATGGCTCAAATTAAGCCCGACATGGAAACATTTGCCAAGATCAAAGTGGTAGGTGTCGGAGGGGCAGGGGGAAATATTGTTTCGCGCATGGTGGAATGCAAAATTCAAGGCGTGGAGTTTATCGCGATCAATGCCGACGCGCAGGATTTACATCATTGCCTGGCGCCGCAGAAGCTTCTCATTGGCAAAAATTTGACCAAAGGTTTAGGCGCGGGTATGAATCCAGAAGTGGGCGCGCAAGCGGCTGAAGAAAACCGCGACGAAATTCAGGAAGTGCTTAAAGGCGCAGATTTGGTTTTTGTGACTTATGGTTTAGGCGGCGGTGTTGGCACTGGCGCCGGACCGGTGGTGGCGGAAGCGGCGCGCGACGCCGGCGCATTAACGGTTGGCGTAGTGACGCGGCCGTTTGCTTTCGAAGGGTCGCAACGGACAAGATTAGCCGAAGCCGGCCTGGAAAATTTAAGGGATAAAGTTGATACTTTAATTACTATTCCTAATAATAAGCTACTACAGACCATTGAGCGCAATACTTCTTTAATGGATGCTTTTAAGGTAGCGGATGATGTGTTGCGCCAAGCGGTACAGGGAATTTCTGATATCATCGTGACGCCGGGTTTGGTTAATGTTGATTTTGCTGATTTAAAGGCAATTATGAAAGGTGCGGGCAATGCTTTGATGGGTATCGGCCGGGCGCAGGGTGAAGATCGGGCAGTGGAAGCGGCGCGGGCGGCTATTGGTTCACCGCTTTTGGAAATTTCCATGGATGGGGCAAGAGGAGTACTTTTTAATATTAAAATTAATGAAGCGGCTAAAATTGTGACCGATGCGATTGATCCGCAAGCCAAAGTTATTTTTGGCGCGGTGACAGATGATAAATTGAAGAAAGGCGAGGTGAAAATTACGGTTATCGCGGCTGGTTTCGGCGATGGCGGCATGATTAGGAAAGAAGAAAGAAGCGAGCGGATGGAAATTAAATCCGAACCGGTGATGATGGAGGAAAAACCCAAACCGGCGAAAAAAGCATCTTTTTCTAGCCAGGTTAGCCCGATTCAGCAGGCCGAAGAAGATGAATGGGATATCCCCGCTTTCATTCGGAAGAAAATGAAATAGCTTTAAAATAAATTTAGACATTAAAACCCCGCTCTGGCGGGGTTTTTGGTTATCCACAGATTTGACTCAATTTGTTATTTTCCCGAATTTTATGTAAAATGATGGTACATTATAAATTTTAACAAAAAAATAAAAAAATGGCGGCCTCCAAAAAATCCAGTGTTTTAAAGTTTCAAAAAATCCAAAAAAGAGACGGGCGATTAGTTGATTTTGATGCGGAAAAAATCAGCCGCGCCGTCCATAAGGCTTTGACCGCCACGAATCAGGGCGATGGGCCGCAGGCAAAAAAAGTCACCAACCGCGTTATTGACCTTCTTAACAGGCGCTTCAAAAAAGGCGAGATTCCCAAAGTGGAGCAAGCGCAAGATATTGTTGAGGAGGTTTTAATTTTGGAAGGTTTTGTGGAAACCGCCAAGGCGTATATTTTGTATCGTGAACAGCGGCGGCGCATCCGGGAAGCGCAAAGCGCGATGGACGAAACGATTGAGATGGTTGATAAATACGTTCAGGAATTGGATTGGCAGATAAAAGAGAATGCCAACATGGCTTATTCAATCCAGGGGCTGCATCAATACGTGACTTCGGCTGTCAGCCGGAAATACTGGTTAAATAAAATCTATACTAAAGAAATTCGCGAGGCGGTTGCTAACGGCGATTTTCATATTCATGATTTGGATTTTTTGGGAACATATTGTTGCGGTTGGGATCTTTATGATTTAATCAGGCGGGGTTTCGGCGGCGTTTTTTCTAAAGTGGAATCGCGGCCGCCCAAGCATCTGCGGACAGCTCTGGGTCAGTTGGTTAATTTTTTCTACACTTTGCAGGGCGAGTCGGCCGGCGCCCAGGCCGTTTCTAATTTTGATACGCTGCTGGCACCATTTATCAGGTATGATGGTTTGACTTATAAACAAGTCAAGCAGGCGATTCAGGAATTTGTTTTTAATTGTGCGATTCCCACCCGGGTCGGTTTTCAGACGCCTTTTTTGAATGTGACGATGGATATCAAGCCGCCGGCCAGCTTAGCCAAGCAGCCGGTGATTATCGGCGGTGAAGCGCAAAAAGAACTTTATGCTGATTTTGGTCCGGAAATGGAAATGTTCAATAAGGCCTTTTGTGAGGTGATGATCGAAGGCGATGCTAAGGGCCGTGTTTTTACTTTTCCGATTCCAACCTATAACATTACTAAAGATTTTGATTGGGATAATCCGGCGTTAGCCGGCGTTTGGGAAATGACGGCTAAATATGGCATTCCTTATTTTACCAATTATATAAATTCGGATATGAGTCCGGATGACGCGCGTTCAATGTGTTGCCGTTTGCGCCTGGATAACCGGGAATTATATAAGCGTGGTGGCGGGCTGTTTGGCGCTTATCCTTTGACCGGGTCGGTTGGCGTGGTGACGCTTAACTTATCGCGCCTCGGTTATCTTTCTAAAACTAAAAAGGAGCTTTTCTCGCGCTTGGAGCGGTTAATGGAACTGGCTAAAATGAGTTTGGAAATCAAGCGCAAAGCAGTTGATAATTTTATTGAAAAAGGGCTTTATCCTTATTCCCGTTTTTATTTGGAATCCATAAAAAAGATGAGGGAAAGTTATTGGAGTAATCATTTTTCCACGATTGGCTTGGTGGGGATGAACGAAATGGTTCTTAATTTTATTGATAAAAACATTGCCAACAAAGAAGGCAAAAAATTAGCTGAAGAAGTGCTGGAGTTTATGCGCGACGCTTTGGTTAAATATCAAGAAGAGACCGGTAATCTATATAATTTGGAAGCCACGCCGGGCGAGGGCGTTTCTTACCGGTTGGCTAAATTAGATAAAGCAAAATTTCCCGATATCATCACTGCTGGCGAAAAAGAACCTTATTATACTAATTCTTCCCAGTTGCCGGTTGGTTTTACAGAGGATTTATTTGAGGCATTGGATTTGCAGGATGACTTGCAGACAAAATATACCGGCGGCACTGTTCTGCATGCTTTTTTGGGCGAGCGTATCCAAAATCCGGAAACTGTTAAAACTTTGCTCAAAAAAATATTCAGAAAATATAAGTTGCCCTATATAACTTTTACGCCAACTTTTAGTATTTGTCCGGAGCATGGTTATTTAGCCGGTGAACATTTTAAATGTCCTAAGTGCGTTATTGACCAGAATTGCGAGGTTTATTCGCGCATCGTCGGCTATATCCGTCCTGTCCAGCAATGGCATCCAGGTAAGCAGGAAGAATTTAAAGACCGCCTCGTCTTTAAGGTTAAAGAAAAAGCGGTCGCGACAAAATGATACTCGGCGGATTGCAAAAATTAACTCTGATTGATTATCCTGGAAAAATTGCGGCTACGGTTTTCACCGCCGGCTGCAATTTTTTTTGTCCCTTTTGCCATAACCCGGAATTGGTTGATCCGGTTTTAATAAAAAGCCAGCCATTGGTGGCGGAAGAAGATTTTTTTAGTTTTTTGGCTGGCCGGCAAGGCCTACTGGAGGGCGTCTGCATTACCGGCGGCGAGCCGACATTGCAGGCCGATTTGCCGGAATTTATAAAAAAAATAAAAGGTTTGGGTTTTTTGGTTAAACTGGATACTAATGGCACTAATCCGGCGATGGTAGAAAAATTATTGAATGAAAAATTAGTTGATTTTGTGGCGATGGACATTAAAGGTCCGCTGGAAAAGTATAAGCAAATTGTCGGCGATCAGGCGCGGTTAGAAGATATTCAGCGGAGCGTGGAATTAACGAAAAGCGCGCCGGACTATGAATTCCGCACGACGGTTTTGCCGAAACTGCACAACAAAAAAGATATCCAAAGCATCGGCCGCTGGCTGCAGGGCGCGAAAAAATATTTTTTACAGCCATTTCGGTCCGGCAAAACATTGGACGCGTCATACGCTGAGGAAAAAACTTTTTCCGATGATCAATTGGCGGAGTTTTGCCGGATTTTAAGAATATTTGTTGATGATTGCGGAATACGATGATAATGTCCAAATCCCAAATATTCCTTTATTTCTGTCTCTCGTTTATTCTCGGTGTTTTTATTCAGTCATTATTAGATATCCCCTTGCCTTTATGGTTGGGGATTTTAAGTTTAGGGATAATTTTAGCGGCAATTTGCTGGAGCCGAAATAAAAAATTAGTGGTGGTGGGATTTTGTTTGATAATTTTGGCCCTTGGCGCGGCGCGGGCTAGCCAGGTGGCGGGAACGGAAAACACAGCTGAACAATATAATGATAAAGAAAAAATAATATTGATTGGCAGGGTGGCGGATGAACCGGACGAACGGAGCGACAATATCCGATATAAAATAGCGGCAGCGGAAATTAACGGGCAGAAAATAACCGGTGATATTTTGTTGATTGCTAAAAAATATCCGGCTTATCATTATGGCGATCAATTGGAAGCCATTGGCAAGCTATTAACGCCGAAAAATTTTGAGGATTTTGATTATCGGCAATATCTGGCCAAGGATGAAATTTATTCGGTGGTTTATTATCCGGAGATAAAATTATTAAACAGCGGCCAGGGCAATAAAATAAAAGCCGCGCTTTTTTGGGTGAAAAATAAATTTGAGCGTTCCATTAAGCAAATTCTGGCTGAACCGAAGGCGTCATTTTTGGCCGGTTTGCTGCTCGGTGAAAAAAGGGGCTTGCCGGCGAATTTGATGGCTGATTTTAGCCGAACTGGCACCACGCACATCATTGCCTTGTCTGGCTATAATATTACCATTATTGCTTGGTCGCTGATGGCGTTTTTTAATTTTTTACTGGTGCGGCGGCAAATTTCTTTTTGGCTCGCTATTAGTGTGATTGTTTTATTTGTCTTGATGGTTGGCGCTTCGGCTTCGGCGGCCCGGGCGGCAGTCATGGGTGTCCTGATGCTGTTGGCGCTCCAGGTCGGTCGGCTTTATAGCATCCGCAACGCGTTGGTTTTTGCCGGGGCTCTCATGATTTATTTTAATCCTAAAATTTTGGTTTGGGATGTTGGTTTTCAGCTGTCTTTTGCCGCGACGCTTGGCCTTATTTATCTGGCGCCTATCTTAGAGAGTCATCTGGGCAAGAAAAATGAAAAAGACGAGCTGCAACCCAGCCCGCTGGGCTGGCGAGAAATTTTAGTGGCGACGCTGGCGGCACAAATCGCAGTTTTACCGCTGCTTTTAATAAATTTTGGCCAGCTATCGCTGATTGCGCCGCTAGCTAATCTGCTGATTTTATTTTTTATTCCGCTTACCATGTTATTCGGTTTTATAGCGGGTTTCGCGGGTATGTTTTGGCTGGCGCTCGGAAAGATTTTAGCTTGGCCGGCTTGGCTATTTTTGACTTATGAAATAAAAATCACCGAACTTTTGTCAGCGATTCCGTTAGCCGCGATAGCGGTCAAATGGAATTGGTGGCTCGGCGGGGGATATTATTTATTGCTGGTATATTTAGTTTGGCGGTTTAATATTAAGAGCAAGAAAAGCATCTTAGCATCTAAGGTAGAGAACACTTGACATTTATATTAAAATATGATTAAATATTAATATTAGTTTATATTGAATAAATAATGGAGGGAGGTGAGACCCATGGCAGAGGGTCTATCGGTTCATAAGATTACGGTTTCCTGTCCGGATGAAAAGTGCGACGCCTTAAATGACGTCCCTATTCTGAGGACAGGTAAGGATGGTATGATTTATTTGCCGCAATCCGGCCAGCATAAGTGCAAGGTTTGCGGTAAGAGTTTGGGTATCATTGGTAACTTTGTCGTCCAAAAAGCCCCTTATTAAATCGGGGCCTTCCGCCCGCTCAGATCCCTGAGCGGGCAAATTTTTTTATTAGGGTTATAATATTTTTTTCTTGCTTCGCCAATTGAGGAAAAATAAGTAGCTGATGAAAAATGCCGGACCGGCGATGATAAAGGAGTAGGAAATCATATACTATTCAAATTGTTCTGTGAGCAGGTTGCGCACGTTGAGAGATATATAAAACAAGCCGCCAAGGGCAAAGAATATCGCGCCGACGATTTCATATTTCCAGGCGATTAAAAGAACAGCCAGCAGGGCAAAAACCGGCAGATTATGCATGACTAAGCCAAGCACAATTTGCGCTGGCGTTGATGCGGATTCAAAAACATCCAGCGAAAATAGCGCTAAAAAGCAGATAAAAAGAATTGATAAAATCCGCGGTGTCCAGTAAATAAATTTGTTGGGTTTATTGTTCATGGATTTGTAATTTTTATTATGTTAAAATTATAACATAAGATGTGGCAAAAAATAAAAAATAAATTTGGTTTAATTGTTTTGGCCGCGCTCGGAGTAGGCGCGGTTTTTATAATCTTTGCGATTTGGCAATCGGCGCCGAGCAATGGGGTAAAAATAGATTTTTTTGACGTGGGGCAGGGCAGTGCGGTTTTTGTCGCCGCGCCCAATGGCAATCAGGTGTTGATAGACGGTGGGCCGTCGGACGCGATTTTGGCCAAACTCGGCGAAGCGATGCCGATTTTTGACCGGAGAATTGAGATGCTAATTTTAACCCATCCGGATAGCGACCATTTAAGCGGTTTAATTGAGGTTCTACAGCGTTATCAGATCGGGCAGATTTTAGAAACAGGGATTAAAGATGAATCAGCTGAGTATAGCGTTTGGCATAATTTAATTAAGGAAAAGAATATCCCGGTTGTTTTGGCGCGGGCTGGCGAAACCGTCAAAGTTGCCGATAATTTATCTTTTAAGGTGATTTATCCGGCCGGCGGGATTGCCGGTCAAGAGTTTAAAGACACTAATGACTCTTCGCTGGTGGGGAAATTAATTTATGGCCAGAATGAAATTTTATTGGTTGGCGATGCTGACATAAAAATTGAGGAAATTCTACTTTGGCAGAGGGCAGATTTACAGGCGGATATTTTATTAGTCGCTCATCATGGCAGCAAGAATTCCAGCAGCGCGGATTTTTTGGCGGCAATAGCGCCGGCCATAGCCGTGATTCAAAATGGTTTAGACAATCGTTATGGCCATCCACACCAGGAAACTTTGGCGCGGCTGGCGGCGGTTGGCGCGGCCATATTGCGGACAGACCAAACAGGAGATGTCATTTTCAATTGTGATTTAGAGAAATGTTTAAGAAAATAAGAAGTTAAATCCTCCTGCTTCTTTTTTATAAAGAGGGGTTTGGGGAGATTCAGTACTATAAAAATATTATTGGGTAGCAATTTACAATCGTTTTAAAAAATGATATATTATTTGTAGGTAAAAATTAAAGAATCTGGATGCCGGGTCGGGCCCGGCATGAAAAAGATAATTTTATGAAAAACGAAAAAACATTAGTGATTATCAAGCCGGATGGCGTGCAGCGAGCGCTCATCGGTGAGATTATTGAGCGTTATGAAAGAATCGGTTTGAAGCTGGTTGGACTGAAAATGCTGGTGCCGGGCGCTAAGCATATTGAAAAGCACTATACTTTAGATCCAAACTGGCTGCGCGTGACTGGCGAGAAAACTATTGAGAGTTATAAAAAGAAGGGCCTTAAACCACCTTCGGAAGACCCATTGGAAATTACTAAAGTCGTTTTAGCAAATTTAATCAAGTTTATGACCAGCGGTCCGGTGGTGGCCATGGTTTGGCAGGGAGCACACGCGGTGAAAATTGCCCGGAAAATTACCGGTGGCACTGAGCCCCTGACCTCGGATATCGGCACTATCCGCGGCGATTTTGTTTTGGATTCTTATCAGATCAGCGATATTGACGGCCGGGCGGTGCGCAATTTAATTCATGCTTCCGGTTCGGTGGAGGAAGCGGAGGCAGAGATTGCCCATTGGTTTGGGCCGGAAGAAATTCTTAGTTACCGCATTATTCAAGAGCAAATAATGTATGACGTTAATTTAGACGGAATACTGGAATAAGTTTCCAGTTTCTCCCGCTTCGCGGGATCCCGCAACGCGGGACATTTTCCAGTTTTCAATAACGTCCCGCTTTGCGGGACCGGATTAATTATTGGAATTTGGTCATTGGAATTTGTATAAATGCCTCATTCAATGCCCTTCAAGGATCAAAAGCATAAATGGTTTTCTATTTTGATTTTTATCGCTTTGCCTTTCATCGTATTTTATCGGTTGATTAAAGGTGAATTGCCGCGTTTGCGAAATTGAATCAAGGACTGGACAAAATTTATTTATTGGTTATAATCATAGAAATTAATTAAGGCCAAATATTAATGGCCGCCGGCTGGATAAAGCCGGTTTTTGGTTCTTTTAAAATAAAATTGTTTCCGTGAAATTTTGGCCCAATTATTTTTTTGGCTGCAATTTTGCGGAAATAATTTTAAAAAAATATTTAGGAGGGATTATGGAATTAGTTATTAGAAAAGAGGGACAGTGGGATTTGGAGTTAAAAAAAGGAAAGGAATATGAGGTGCCGCTACCGCCAGCCCGTTCAGTGGTCGAGGTTGGGACATATCGGGGTCTTTTAAATTTTTTCTTTGTTGAATATCCCGATAAACCGCCTGTAAATTTAAGAAAACGGGGCAAAAAAGGAGGCCGGAAGAGTTGGCGGCGTTTCAACATACCCCAGCCCGGACCGCAGCGAAAGGTTTTTATTTCTTTTCCTGGCTTCTATATGAAAGGGCCGGAAAACAAGGAGTACGCGTATGGCGAGATAGCCGCGCGTATTGTCGATTTTGGGCAAAAGCCCGAGCCGGTCTCGCCGCAGAAGAGAGCTTTGGATTCAGGCAATCTTCCTTGCCAGACATGCGGCAAGCCGACAAAAACTATACCGCTGGGCACTAGTAAGGGCGTTGAGTTGGTGCGCGTTTGTAGCGATAATTATTGTTCGTCGCGCAGCGGCATGTAGCCCGGGGGCAATATTAGTCTTTTATTTTAGCCTCACTCTGATGTTTATTACCAGAGTGAGGTCTTTTTATATTTGTGGAAAAATTTATTGACAGGGTAAATTTATTTTGCTAAACTATGGCCATGAATAAAACGATGGCGAATAATTCAGCGCTAAAAGCAAGCCAAAATAATTATTGGTTTTACTTTTATTTTACTGACTTTGGAGCCAGTCGTTTTTAGTTCAACGGAATAATAAGGATGGAAATAAAAAAAACGACGACTGGCTTCCGAGCCGGTTTTTTTGTTATTTAAAAACTTAATAAGAAAAGAGGTGAGTAAAAAATGGCGGCTGGCCTTAAAGAAAATAACGTCGGAATACAATTAAAATGCGCCGTGAGTCATCACGTTGCCGCGAAATGCAGTCAGGACAACAGCAAGGTTGAGTCAACTCTTTTGGCAATAATCGAGCAGTCGGCGGTCTTTCTTAAAAATGGCGGGACCGTTGATGAGCTGTCTAAAATCCTGGAAAACAAAAACTAAGAAAGGGGTGAATCAGTTTGGATATTAATAATCAAGAAAATGAAGCGCCTATCTTAGCGGCGGAATCAACGGCTGTAGGCGTAGTGTCGAATGAAAAAGATGATGGGATTTATGAAGACACGGATTGGGGCTTAAAGGGAGACGGATATCCATTTGTTTGTATCACTTAGTTTTAATAATGAAAGGATAATTAATTATGGGTGACGGAATTCATTTTGTGTCGACAAATTTTTCTAAAAGTCAAAATACTTCTGTTCAGAAAGCGGAAAGACTGGAATTTGGAGTATGTGATTATCATCCTAATAAACTACTTAGGCCAGCCGTCAACAAAAAAGAAAGAAGGCAATCCAGCGTTTCTCTGTTTGACGGCACGCCATTAGTTTGCTCTGAGTGTTTGAGGGCGCGTTCTTCTCAATCGCGTGTGCCCCTCGGAGTAACAGCGCCGCCTCTTTGGTAGTTTTTGTTTGAGGAGGAAAACTGTTCTTCTAACCAAAAACCCCGTTCCGCGTAATGCGTAACGGGGCTCTTTTTTTAGTCGGGGCGCCGGGAATCGGACCCGGGCTGCAAGACCCCCAGCCTCGCGTACTACCATTATACTACGCCCCGAAAATTAGAGTATTATAAATATTGATAAAATAAAAAAACACAATATCGCCTGAGCTTGTCGAAGGCTGATTGTGTTTTTTAGAAATTTTTACCCTTTGACAAGCTCAGGGAATAAAAATTTCTCTTATTGGTTCGATATATTTTATTTAGTTTTATGCAGCGTCCGGATGCATTTGACGCAGGCTTTGACGCGTTTGCCCGACGGCAAGCGTACCCATTGGAGATTGGGCTGCTGTCTCTTTTTGGTTGTCGGATTGTATTTACCGCGCAGTTTCACCAACACGGTGGTCAGTTGCGAGCTTTTTCCGCAAATAGCGCAAGTTCTAGGCATATGATTAATCAATTTTACTTTTTATCTCCCTAATGCTACAATAAAAAAACAAATTAGGCAAATTTTTCCATAAATCTATGAATCTTCAGTCTAGTATATTTTTATACGTCATCATCATTTTTTCGGCTATCTTGCATGAATATGCCCATGCTTGGGCGGCTAATCAGCAGGGCGATCAGACCGCCAAATACGCCGGCCGGCTGACTTTAAACCCGCTGGCCCACATTGATTGGTGGGGCACGGTTTTAATGCCATTATTGCTATTATATTTTTTTGGCATGTTTTTCGGTTATGCCAAACCCGTGCCGATTAATCCCTATAATTTCCGCCACCAGCGGCAGGGGATGATTTGGGTGAGTGTGGCCGGCGTGGCGGCCAATTTCTTTTTGGCCGTTGCTTTTGGTTTGTTTATCCGTTTTATGCCGGGGTTTTATCTGAATGAATTATTTGGCGCGATCGCGATTGTGAATATCTGGTTGGGATTATTTAATCTTTTGCCTTTTCCACCGCTGGATGGTTCAAAATTATTAATGGCGTTGGTGGATTATCGGGGCAGCAAGTTGAATAAATTTATTGAATTGGCCAGCACGCCAGCTGGGTTGATCATTGCGATTTTTGTGGCGATGACTTTTTTGCCGTATATTAGTCGGTTTATTTTTGGGTTGATTGTGGGTAGTTGATAATATTGACAGGGCTAAATTGTTTTGCTACACTCTAAATACACTTGATTAATAAAATATTTTTCCCCGGGTTGCTGCGGGGGTAAAAATGGCTGAAACCGCTGTTTTTTTGTTTGGATAAAATATAGGTCGTATAGGACAAATAGGACATATATTTTATGCCGACAATCAATCAACTAATTAAAAAATCCCGGAAAATCGCGGCGAAAAAACCCAAGGCGCCGGCTTTGTGGCGTGGTTTTAATACGTTGGCTAATAAGCCATCGTCTTTTCCATCACCTTTTAAGCGCGGCGTCTGTCTGAAAGTCACCACGACAACGCCGAAAAAACCAAACTCGGCTCTTAGGAAAATCGCCCGGGTGCGCCTGACTAATGGCATGGAAGTCACCGCCTATATCCCCGGCGAAGGCCATAATTTGCAGGAGCATTCAGTGGTGGTTTTGCGTGGCGGGCGGGTGAAGGACTTGCCGGGTGTGCGTTACCATATAGTCCGCGGCGTGCTGGATACCGGCGGCGTGGAAGGCCGTAAGCAACAGCGGAGCAAGTATGGGGCGAAAAGACCGAAATAATATAATACAAGTAGGAATATATTTATGCGGAGAAAAAGAAATTATACTAGAGAAATATTGCCGGACGCCAAATATCAGAATGTTTTGGTGGGCAAATTTATTAATTATCTGATGTTTGAAGGCAAAAAATCTACGGCGCAGAAAGCGGTCTATGGGGCTTTTGATATTATTACCGGACAGCAAAAAGATCCGCTGGAAATTTTTAATGAAGCAATTAAAAATGTGTCGCCGGCCTTGGAGGTCAAATCTAAACGCGTCGGCGGCGCTAATTATCAGGTGCCGCGGGAAGTGCGGGGCGAACGCAAAATCGCACTGGCTTTTCGCTGGCTGATCATCGCTTCTCGAGCCAAAAAAGGCAAACCGATTGCCGCGAAACTGGCTGAGGAATTATTAGCGGCGGCTAAAAATGAAGGCACAGCAATAAAGAAAAAACAAGATACGCATCGCATGGCGGAAGCCAATAGAGCTTTTGCTCACTTTAGCTGGTAGACGGCTTGGTCTTGTTAAAAGTAAAAAATATGCCTCGAGAATATCCAATAGATAAAATTCGCAATATTGGCATTATCGCCCATATTGATGCCGGAAAAACTACGGTCACCGAACGGGTGCTTTTTTATACCGGCAAAAAACATAAAATTGGCGAAGTGCACGAAGGTGAAGCGGAAATGGACTGGATGGAACAGGAACGGGAGCGGGGCATCACGATTACCGCCGCGGCAACCACCGCTCATTGGCTTGGCCACCAGATTAATATTATTGACACGCCTGGACATATTGATTTCACGGTGGAAGTGCAGAGATCGCTTCGCGTGCTAGACGGCGCGGTCGTCGTGTTTGATGGCGTGGCCGGCGTAGAGCCGCAATCGGAAACTGTCTGGCATCAGGCGGATAAATATAAAGTGCCGCGGATTTGTTTTATCAATAAAATGGATCGGATGGGCGCTGATTATTATAAAGATCTAATTTCTATTAAAGAGCGGTTGACCAATAACGCGGTGCCGGTTAATTTGCCGATTGGCGCGGAAGAAAATTTTGCCGGTATCATTGATTTATTTAAAATGAAAGCCATCCGTTTCGAGGGCGAGCGGGGTGAAAAAATTGTTGAAGAAGAAATTCCGGCGGATATGAAGGTTAAAGCGGAGCAGTATCGCAGCCAGATGATTGAGCGGATTGTGGAACAGGATAACGCGTTGATGGAGAAATATTTAAGCGGCGAGTCCATTGCTGAAGTGGATTTAAAAAAAACTTTGCGTTTGGCAACGATTAATTGTAAATTGATTCCGGTTTTTGTCGGTACGGCTTTAAAAAATAAAGGCGTGCAGGCGATGCTCGACGGCGTGGTTGATTATTTACCCTCACCGCTGGATCTGCCGCCGGTTGAAGGTTTTGATACCAGAGATGAAACTAAAAAAATTACGAGAAGTGCTAGCGATGATGAACCGTTTGCCGCTTTGGCGTTTAAAGTGGCGACTGATCCTTATGTCGGCCAGTTAACGTTTTTTCGGATTTATTCCGGCGTATTGAAAGCCGGTTCTTATGTTTCTAATTCGGTTTCTGGCGATAAAGAGCGGATTGGCCGGATCCTGCGCATGCATGCTAATCATCGCGAAGAAGTCAAAGTTATGTATGCCGGTGAAATCGCCGCGACTGTGGCTTTAAAAAATACCGGCACCGGTGATACGCTTTGTGATGAAGACAATGAAATTATTTTGGAAAAAATCGTTTTTCCCGAGCCGGTTATTTCCGTGGCCATTGAGCCAAAAACCAAGGTGGACCAGGAAAAAATGGGCATTGCTTTGCGTTCTCTCGCTAAAGAGGACCCGACCTTCCGTATTAAGGGTGACCATGAAACCGGCCAGACCGTTATTTCCGGCATGGGTGAATTGCATTTGGAAATTATTGTTGACCGGATGTTACGCGAGTTTAAAGTTGACGCCACTGTCGGTCGGCCGCAGGTTGCTTATAAAGAAACGGTTTTAGGCCAGGCTGAAGCCGAAGGCAAATATGTCCGGCAGACCGGCGGCCATGGCCAATACGGTCATGTTTGGCTGCGGGTTGAACCGAGAGAACGCGGCGCCGGCTTTGAATTTGTCAATGAAATTAAGGGCGGTGTTATTCCGCAAGAGTTTATTGCGCCGGTAGAAAAGGGCGTTAAAGAGGCGCTGGATAAAGGCGTGTTGGCCGGCTATCCGTTGGTTGACTTGTCTGTAACCCTCTATGATGGTTCATACCATGACGTTGACTCCTCGGAAATTGCATTTAAAATTGCCGCCTCCATGGCGCTTCAAGAAGCGTCGCGGCGGGCGAAGCTGGCTTTACTGGAACCGATTATGAAATTACAGACTATCACGCCGGAGCAGTTCATGGGTGATGTGATTGGCGATATTAATTCCAAGCGTGGTAGTATCGAAAACATGGATGATCGCGGCGAGGGCATGGCACGGGTAAAAGTCATCGATGCGAAGGGGCCGCTGTCGGAAATGTTCGGCTACGCCACATCTCTACGATCGATGACCCAGGGCCGGGCGAATTTCAGCATGGAATTTGACCATTACGCGGTGGTGCCAAAAAATGTGGAGCAACAAGTAGTGGAGGGGAGAAAGAAATAAGACGGACTCGGCCGGCTGCCTTCAAAAACCGCCGTCGGCTTGTGCATCGTAAAAACAAGATTATTTCTAGCCGCGGCTTATGTCTCGCCGCGCTGTAAAAAGTAAAATAAACAAATTAAGGGCGCGGTTGCGACATATTTTTGAATGGCGGCCGGTCTCGTCCTTAGAAGAGAAAAAATATGTGGGAAAATATTAAAAAAATATTAGCGAAAACTAAAGGGACTTGCATCATTATAGAAGATGGCCAGCCGGCCTATGTGGTGACACCTTTTAATGATTATCAGCAGGATTTAGATGGTGCCGGTGTCTCGAAAAGCACCAATAAAAGCTCTTCAGAACAGGAGTTATTGGAAAAGATAAATCAGGATATAATTGACTGGAAAACCAAGCAAGAAGTTGAGAATCCGGAAATTGACTTGTCTGAGGCGGAAGAAGCCGGTGAGCTGAAAATAGAAAATTTGACTTTTTAGTAAAAATCAATTAAGATATATTTAATAAATATAATCATTATAATCTTTATAAATAACTTAAGTTAACAGCTAACATTGAACAGTCAGCAACATAAATTAAGTTGTTAATTGTTAATTGTTTTCTGTTTACTGATTTATGGCAGAGAAATTTGAACGCACTAAACCCCATGTCAATGTCGGCACAATCGGCCACGTTGACCATGGGAAAACTACTTTAACGGCGGCAATTCTCAAGGTCTTGGGTATGGCCGGACAGAAGGCCTCCCAAAAAGGCATTGACCAGATTGACGCGGCGCCGGAAGAAAAAGCCCGTGGGATTACAATCGCCACTTGTCATGTTGAATACGAAACAGAGAAGCGCCACTACGCGCATATTGACTGCCCGGGCCATGCCGATTATATCAAAAACATGATTACCGGCGCGGCGCAAATGGACGGCGCGATTTTGGTCGTGGCGGCAACTGACGGCCCGATGCCTCAGACCCGTGAACACATCCTGCTGGCCAATCAGGTCGGCGTGCCATCAATGGTCGTCTTTTTAAACAAGGTTGATCAGGTTGATGATCCGGAACTGGTGGATTTAGTTGAGCAGGAAGTGCGGGAGCTTTTAACCAAATATAAATTTGATGGTGCCTTAAAGGCCTTGGGCGCTACTTCTAAAGATGATGAGGCGGCCAAGCCGATTTTTGAATTAATGAAAGCTCTGGATGAATTTATTCCTGAACCGGTCCGCGACACGGAAAAACCTTATTTGATGCCAGTGGAAGACATCTTTTCCATTGAGGGCCGCGGCACAGTCGTGACCGGCCGCATTGAACGGGGCCAGATTAAGGTCAATGATGAGGTAGAAATAATTGGTATCCGGCCGACGCAAAAAACCGTCGTAACCGGCATTGAAATGTTCAATAAATCATTGGATTCCGGCATGGCCGGCGATAACGCTGGTATCTTATTGCGTGGTCTCAAAAAGGAAGATGTGGAGCGCGGTCAAGTTTTAACTAAGCCGGGAACAGTAACGCCTCATACGGAATTTGACGCTGAAGTTTATATTTTAACGAAAGAAGAAGGCGGCCGGCACACCCCGTTTTTCAAGGGTTATAAACCGCAATTTTATATCCGGACAACCGATGTGACCGGTGAAGTAGAATTGCCTGAAGGCTCGGAAATGGTTATGCCCGGCGACACGGTCAATTTAAAAATCAAATTAATTACACCGGTGGCTTTGGAAGAAAGACAGAAATTTGCCATTCGTGAAGGCGGTCATACGGTTGGCGCGGGTGTGGTGACGAAAATAACAAAATAAAAATTAAATAATAGTTCTTTCTTAAGACAATGACCGAATTAAAAAAAAATAAACAGGAAGCACCGCAGCAAAAAATCAGAATAAAAATTCGCGCCTATGACCATAAGGTGATAGACCAGTCAGCGCGGCAAATTGTGGAGACGGCGCAACGTTATGGGGCGCAGATTTCAGGGCCGATACCGCTGCCAACCGAAATTCGTAAATATACGGTTAACCGTTCGACTTTTGTCCATAAGGATGCCAGGGAACAGTATGAAATGCGCGTGCATAAACGCCTGATTGATATTTTAAACCCTAGCGCTAAAGTGATTGATTCGTTGTCCAATCTGAACTTGCCCGCCGGCGTGGATATTGAAATTAAGATGTAGTTTAAATAAAAAAATATAACAAAACACTTGTATTAAGGTAGTCGGAAAAAGACCGGGCTAACCCCTGGCTTTTTCGTTAGAAAAACATGAAATTCATTTTAGGCAGAAAAATTGTTGTTCCGGTGACTTTGGTTGAGGCGGGGCCGTGTTTTGTGGCGCAAGTGAAAACGCAGGAAAAAGACGGTTATGAATCAGTGCAGATCGGTTTTGGCGAAAAAAAAGACAAACATACAAATAAGCCGCAAATGAATCATTTTAAAAAAGCTAATGTTAAAAATTTAAGATATTTGAAGGAATTTAAGATAGAAAAACCGGAAATGGTGATGGGAGCAGAATTAAAGGCGGATATTTTCGCGGTCGGCGATAATGTTAAAGTAAGCGGTTTATCCAAGGGCAAGGGTTTTCAAGGCGTGGTCAAACGCCATGGTTTTCGCGGCGGACCGAAATCACACGGTCAAAAGCATAGTTTGCGCGCGCCTGGTTCCATTGGCGCGACTTTTCCAGAACGCGTGCCTAAAGGCAGAAGAATGGCTGGCCGGATGGGTTATGAACGGGTGACGCAAGAAGGCTTAAAAATTGTGGCCATTGACGCGGAAAATAATATTATCGCTATTAAGGGCGCGGTGCCGGGAAGAAGAGGAACATTATTAGAAATTATTAGCGAAGAATAAAAAATAATAATTATGTCGGAAGTCAAGCCAAAAAATAAAAAGACCAGAAAAGAGCGAACAGCGGTCAAAGATGAGCTCGCTGGCTTGGCGTTGAAAAAAAATAATACTTCATCTTTGGGAAAGGCGAACCTGTCTGTAGCGGTTTATAATCAAGAAGGTAAAGAAACGGAAAAAATAAATTTGCCGGCCGGAATTTTTGGTCTGAAACCGAAGATGAGTTTGATAAAACAGGCGTTGGAAGCGCAATTAGCTAATGCCCGGGTTATCCATGCCAAAACGAAAGGCCGTGGCGAAGTGCGCGGTGGCGGCAAAAAACCTTGGCGGCAAAAAGGCACCGGTCGGGCGCGGCACGGTTCTATCCGTTCGCCATTATGGAAAGGTGGCGGCGTGACCTTTGGGCCGACCACGGAAAAAATTTACGCCAAGAAAATCAATAAAAAAATGAAACGGCAGGCGCTGTTGATGGTTTTGTCTGGCAAAGCGCGGGATAATGAATTAGTTATATTGGATAAAATAGAATTGCCGGAAGTTAAAACCAAGCAGATGGATAAGATTTTAAATAATTTAACGGCGGTGAAAAGCGATTTGCGCAAAGGCGTGCTGATATTTTTAAATGAAGAACAAAAAGATATAATGAGAGCCGCGCGCAATCTGCCTCGGATAAAAACCATTGCCGTGGATAGTCTGAATATTATGGATTTATTGGGCAAAAAATATTTAATAATGACAAAAGGCAATATAGAGGAAATGTCGAAAATATATAAAAAATAAAAAATGACAGCTTTATTTGGCAAGAAAAAAATTGAAGAGAACAAAGAAGAAGCGCCGAAAGCGGCGGTTGTTAAGAGTGCTAAAGTAAAAAAGGAAAAGCCGAAAGCAGCGGGTGTTAAAAAACACAAAATCGAGAAAAAAGAGTTTTCCAGCGCCTGGCGGGCCTTACAGCATCCTTTAGTCACGGAAAAATCCACTAATTTAAGCGTTAATTATAACCAATATGTTTTTAAGGTTGATAAAAGCACGAATAAAAATCAGGTTCGGCAGGCAATTCAGGATTTATATGGCGTGAAAGTGGAGCGGGTTAATATCTTGAAAGTCAGGCCAAAAGAAAAAAAAGTCGGACGCTATGTCGGCCATACTGCCGGTTATAAAAAAGCAATGGTGTTACTGGCGGCAGGGGAGAAAATAGATAGTGGGGTATAGCCGCGCATAAACGAATAAAAAAGATATGTTAAAAAGATATAATCCAACCAGTCCCGGAATGCGACAAATGAGCCGAGTAAAAACTCGGGGAATTTTGACCGCTAAAGAACCGGAAAAATCGCTGGTATTTCATAATTTTCAGCAAAAGGGGCGCAGCAAATCTTCCGGCCGCATCACTACGCGGCATAAAGGCGGCGGGCATAAAAAACTGTACCGGATAATTGATTCCAAAAGAGATAAATTCGGCGTGCCGGCCAAAGTGTCGACCATAGAATATGATCCTTACCGTAACTGTTTTATTAATTTAGTTATTTATAAAGACGGAGAAAAAAGATATATTATCGCGCCGGACGGACTGAAAGTCGGTGAAGAAATTGTTAGTGATGAAAAAACCATTTTGAAAAATGGCAATCGATTACAATTGAAAAATATTCCCGTGGGGACACCGATTCATGATGTGGAAATGTTTCCGGCCAGTGGTGGAAAATTGGTTCGTTCAGCCGGTTCAATGGCCCAAGTGCTAGCTGTAGATGGCGGTTACGCGCAAATCAAAATGCCGTCTGGCGAGATTCGCTCGCTGAAAGAAAACTGTTTTGCGACGATTGGACAAGTAAGCAACCCAGAGTATAATACGCAAACATTTGGTAAAGCCGGCCGATCGCGCTGGTTCGGCATCAGGCCGACGGTTCGCGGTTCGGTGATGAATCCTTGCGATCATCCGCACGGCGGCGGTGAAGGCCGGGCGCCAATCGGTTTGCGTAAAGGGCCGAAGACTCCCTGGGGAAAATTGGCACGCGGTGTTAAAACCAGACGGAAGAAAAATCGGTCAAATCGGTTTATAATAGAAAGGCGGAAATAATAGTTAAATATATTTTAGGCAAGCCAAGCAGGCTTTATAAAAAATATGTCACGCAGTTTAAAAAAAGGTCCTTATGTGGACCAAAAATTATTGAAAAAAATATCAAAGGTTCGGGCGGGCGACAAAACGATTATTAAAACCTGGGCCCGGGCTTCCACGATTACGCCGGAAATGGTTGGTTTTACTTTTGGCGTGCATAATGGCAGAGAGCATATTCCGGTTTTTATCACTGAAGAAATGGTTGGTCATCGGTTGGGCGAATTTTCTTTGACCAGAAAATTTACTCGCCACGGCGGTCGGATGCAGCGGGAAATTGAAGCAGCGGCGACAGCCAGTCAGGCAGCCGCGCCAGTCGAGAAAAAATAAGAATAAGACAAAAAAATGGAATTTAAATCAGCTTTAAACAATGTCAGGGTGTCGCCGAGAAAAATGAGATTGATTGCCAATCTTGTTAAAGGCATGAATGCCCAAAAAGCACAGGCGCAGTTAGGTTCTTTTATTAAAAAGGACGCGATTTTGATTTTAAAGCTTTTGAATTCCGCTTTAGCCAATGTCAAGCATAATTTTAGCGATGAGATAAAGCCAGAAAATTTATTTATTTCTAAAATTGTGGTTGAGGGCGGGCCAATGTTGAAACGTTGGTTGCCGCGTGCCATGGGGCGGGCGACGCCATTGATGAAAAGGACGTGTTCGGTTAAGCTGGTCTTAGCGGAAATTAAGCCCGGTACGCAGAAAATAAAGGTAAAAAAGAGCCAGCCGGAGATATTAAAACCAGAAGAAGCCTCGGTTCAACCAGCAGAAATTAAGGAAGAAAAAGCGGAAATAGAAAAAGAAGAAGGATTAAAAGATATGGCGCCGAGCAGACCATACGACGCCAGCGGACAGTCCAAAAAGCGGCATTCTGCCCGTCAGACCTTTGGTAATATTAAAAAAGTTTTTAGAAGAAAAAGTATATAGGTCGTATAGAACATATAAAATTTATAAAAATTATGGGACAGAAAGTACATCCAATAGTTTTCCGGTTAGGGGGAACTCAGACCTGGAGATCGCGTTGGTTCGATAGAAAAAATTATCAGAAGTTTTTAGCGCAAGATGTGACCTTGCGGGGTTTTTTGATGAATAGGTTAAAACCGGCGGGAATTGATAAGATTGAAATAGAACGCCAAGTTAATAATATTAATGTCATAATTTATGCAGCGCGGCCGGGCATGATTGTCGGGCGTGGCGGTGCCGGCGTTGAAGATTTAAAAAAAACGGTCAAGGCGCTATTGGCGAAAAAATTTAAGATATCAGGTGAGATTGATTTGCGCTTAAGCGTGGAAGAAGTTAAAAATCCGGATGCTAAAGCGATGGTGGTGGCGCAAAACATTGCTGATCAGATTGAAAAGCGACTGCCTTTCCGCCGAACAATGAAGCAGGCCTTAGAAAGGGTTTTGCAGTCTAAGGGCGTTGAAGGCGTTAAAATTATGATTAAAGGCCGTTTAGATGGCAATGAAATTGCTAGAAAAGAGTGGTCAGCTAAGGGCCGAATACCCTTGCAGACATTGCGCGCCGATATTGATTATGCTTCGGCTACAGCTTATACGACTTATGGAACCGTCGGAATAAAGGTTTGGATTTATAAAGGTGAAATATTTGAACCGCGAGTGAACGCGGAAAAATAAAAAAATATGTTGACTCCTAAGAAAGTAAAACATAGAAAATGGCAGAAAGGCCGCACGCGCGGTTTGGCTAGAGGTGGAACGGAAATTTCTTTTGGTTCTTTTGGTTTAAAAGCGTTAGAAACTTGCTGGTTGACAGCTAGGCAAATTGAATCGGCTAGGCGCGCCATGACTCATCATATTCAGCGGGGCGGCAAAATTTGGTTTCGTGTTTTTCCGGATAAGCCAATGACAAAGAAAGGCGCCGAGACGCCGATGGGTGGCGGTAAAGGCAGCGTTGACCATTATGTCGCGGTCGTGAAGCCGGGCAGAATCTTATTTGAAATAGACGGTATCAGCCGTGAGGTCGCCCAGGAAGCGATGCGTTTAGCGGCACATAAGTTGCCGATTAAGACAAAATTTATTGAAAAATAAAATAGCTCCACAGGAAAGAAATAAAGGAAAAATATGACTATTAAAGAATTAAAACAAAAAAGCCAACAGGAAATGGAATTGATGCTCCGGGAAAATCGCGAAAAACTGCGCCAGTTTAAATTTGATTTAGCCAGCAAAAAATTAAAAAAAACCAACCAGATAAAAGAAACGAAAAGAATAGTTGCGCGGATTTTAACGATTAAAAATTCAAAATAAATATTTTGGGACACATAAAATATATAAAAAAATGACAAAGATATTAAAACAATTAAGAGGCGTCGTCGTTTCCGACAAAATGCAAAAAACGGTTGTGGTGGCAGTGACGCGTATCAAGCGGCATCCGGTTTATAAAAAAAGTTATAAAGTGACCGCCCGTTATAAGGCTCACGATGAAAAAGGGGAACATAAAGTCGGTGATAAAGTTGTTATCCAGGAATGTCGGCCAATGAGCAAAGAGAAGAGATTTCGGGTGGTGAAAAAGGCCTAGATTTTATAAGACGTATAAAACATATTTATGATTCAGCCAAGATCAATTTTAAAAGTTGCTGATAATTCCGGAGCGAAACTCGTCCGTTGTTTTAAGGTGCTCGGCGGAACCAGGCGGCGTTACGCCCAGTTAGGCGATGTTATTGTTTGTTCAGTCCAAACAGCCGAGCCGAGAAAAGCGGTCAAAAAAGGTGATGTAGTTAAAGCGGTTATTGTTAGGCAAAGAAGGCCGTTTCGCCGGTCGGATGGATCGTATATCAGATTTGATGAGAATGCGGTAATTTTAGTTGATGGCGTTGAACCAAAGGGCGGCCGGATTTTCGGTCCGGTGGCCAGAGAATTACGCGATAAAGGTTTTATGACAATAATTTCATTAGCGCCGGAAGTAGTATAGCGGAAAAAATATATGAAAATTAGAAAAAACGACCAAGTTTTAATAATTGCGGGCAAGGATAAGGGTAAAAAGGGCAAAGTGCTGCGGGTTTTTCCCATGTTGGAAAAAGTCTTAGTTGAGGGTGCTAATTTAGTAAAAAAACATCATCGGCCTAAGCGCCAGGGGGAAAAGGGGCAGGTAATTGAAGTACCCAAACCTTTACATGTTTCTAATGTTAAGTTAATCTGTCCTAAATGTGGCGTACCGGCTAAAACTGGCTATAAGTTAGCGGAAAGCAATAAATTCCGGGTGTGTAAAAAATGCAAGACAGAAATATAAGTTATCCAGATAGATATGAATAGAATAAAAGAAAAATATCAAAAAGAAGTTATTCCGGCGATGAAAGCAAAATTTGGCTATCGTAATGATTTGGCTGTGCCTAAAATTACTAAAGTGACAATTAACAGTGGTATCGGTAAATATCGAGGCGATCAAAAGGCTTTTGAAGAAATTGAAAAGAATTTAGGCATTTTAACCGGCCAAAAGGCAGTTTATACTAAGGCCAAAAAAGCTATTTCTTCTTTTAAGACGAGAATTGGCCAGCCGATTGGTTTGAAGGTGACATTAAGGGGTAGCCGGATGTATGATTTTATTGACCGGTTAATAAGTTTAGCTTTGCCGCGGGTTCGTGATTTTAGGGGATTGGAAATAAAATCTGTCGATAGCTGCGGTAATTTAAATATTGGCATCAGAGAACAAATCGTTTTTCCGGAAATTTCCCATGAGAATATCAAAACGATTTTCGGTTTAGAGATAACCTTAACCGTCAATGCCAAAAATCAGGCCGAAGGTTTGGAATTGTTCAGATTATTGGGATTTCCAATAAAAAAAATATAAGATATATAGGATAAAAATCATGGCAACAGAAGCACAAATTGCTAAATCAAAAAAGAAGCCAAAATTTTCCAGCCGCAAGACCAGGCGTTGTTTCCGTTGCGGCCGTAAGCGCGGTTATATGCGGGATTTTGATTTATGCCGTATTTGTTTTCGGGAATTAGCTAACCGCGGCGAAATACCGGGAATAACAAAATCTAGCTGGTAACGAATATAATATATAACATAAGACATATTACAATGGATTCGATTTCAGACATGTTAATCAGAATAAAAAATGCCCAGCAAGCCGGGCATGAATTTGTTGAGATGCCTTCATCGAAGGCGAAGTTTGAATTAGGAAAAATTTTGAAACAAAACGGTTATCTTGAATCGGTGGAAAAAAAGAAAGTTAAAAATAAAGAGAGGCTCGTTTTAAAATTAAAATATGAACAAGAGTCTCCGGCGATCAGAGGCTTGAAAAGAGTCAGCCGGCCCGGCTGTCGGATATATATGAAAAATGGCCAAATTCGTCCGATTAAACAAGGATATGGATTAGTGATAGTTTCCACTTCTCGGGGATTAATGGTTGGCGGCGAGGCGAAAAAAAATAAATTAGGCGGAGAAATAATTTGTGAAATTTGGTAATTACTCGGGATATATTTTTAAAAGCATAAAATTTATGAGCAGAATCGGTAAAAAACCAATTGAAATTCCAGCAGGTGTTGAAGTAAAAATCAATGGTAATTTAGTTATGGTTAAGGGGCCGAAAGGCGAACTGGAAAGGGAAATTGTGCGGGAAATGAAGATAGAACAGAACGGCCAGCAAATTATTTTATCGCCGGCGATTAATAATAAAAAAACATCGGCATTGTGGGGTTTGAGCCGGATGCTGATAGCCAATATGATAGAAGGGGTTAAAAATGGTTTTGAGAAAAAATTGGAAATTGAAGGAGTCGGCTTTAAAGTCGCGCTGGCAGGAACGGATCTGAATTTAAGTTTAGGTTTTTCCCATCCGGTTGTTTTTCACGCGCCAGCCGGCATTAGCTTTAAAGTTGAGAAAAATGTCATTGCGGTTTCAGGTATTAATAAAGAAGCGGTTGGCCAAACGGCCGCCAATATCAGAAAGTTAAAAAAACCGGAACCGTATAAAGGTAAAGGTATCAGATATCAAGGGGAAGTCATTAAGCGTAAAGCCGGTAAGCGGGCGGTGGGAAGCGGGTTTTAAAGGTTTGGCTAAAAATAAATTGAGTTTATAATTTTTAGATAAAATTGGCATGAGTGATATATTTGAACAAAAAAGAATCAGTAAACAAAAAAGAGCCAATAGAACGCGGGCGAAGATTTTCGGCACGAGCGAGCGGCCGCGGCTTTGTGTTTTTCGCAGCAATAAGCATCTTTATGTTCAAATTATTAATGATCAGATACAAAAAACCCTAGTCAGCGCCAGTGATCTGGATTTAAAAAAGAAAGTTGTTGGTGTTGAGGCAGCTAAGTCGGTGGGAAAAATAGCGGCTGAGAAGGCTATTGCGGTAAAAATTGAATCTGTTGTTTTTGACCGGGGTGGATATGAATATCATGGTCGCGTTAAAGCGGCAGCTGAAGGGGCCAGAGAGGGCGGGTTGAAATTTTAATTTAAAGTTTTAAATTAACGGAAAAACTATATGAGAAGAACAAGAGAAAAGGATAATAAAAAAGAAAAATCAGAATTTGATTCTAAGCTTTTAGATATAGCTCGCGTGACACGTGTGGTCGCCGGCGGCAAACGGTTTAGTTTTCGCGCGACAGTAGCGGTTGGCAACAGAAAAGGCCGAGTCGGTGTTGGTATTGGTAAAGGATTAGATGTGGCGCAATCAATGGATAAAGCGGCGGCTGACGGTAAAAAGAATTTAGTTAATGTGCCGATAAAAAATGGCACCATTCCTCATGAAGTAACGACTAAATTTGCTGCAGCCAGAGTTCTATTAAAGCCAGCGGCCGAAGGGCGGGGCCTGGTAGCTGGCGGCGCGATGCGCATTATATGCGAAATGGCCGGCATCCAAAATATTACCGCTAAAATTTTAAGCCGTTCAACCAATAAATTAAATAACGCGAAAGCGACGATTGAGGCGTTAAAAAAATTAAAATCCAAAAAAGACAGTAAATAAAATATACTATTATGCAGTTGCATCAAATAAAGATAAAAATCAGTAAACCCAAAAAACGTATTGGTCGTGGCGGCAAGCGGGGGACTTATAGCGGCCGGGGAAATAAGGGTCAAAAGTCGCGCGCTGGACGCAAGATGCGGCCAGAATGGCGTGATTTGCTGAAAAAAATTCCTAAATTGCGCGGTTATAAGTTTAAACCGGTTAACGCTAAAATGGTTGTTTTAAATTTGGCGCGATTAAATGAATTATTTAAAGAGAATGAAACTATCAATATTGAGTCATTGCTGAAAAAGGGTTTGATTGCTAAAATGAATAAAAAGATACCGGCAGTAAAAATTTTGGGCGACGGAGAAGTTAATAAAAAATTAATTATTGAAGGATTAAAAATATCCGCCAGCGCAAAAGAGAAGATTGAAAAGGCAGGCGGAACAATTAAATAAATAATGTTTTCTAAACTCATTCAAATTTTTAAAGTCCGCGAAGTCAGAAACAAAATTTTATTTGTGTTGATGATTTTTGCTATTTTTCGGGTAGTAGCGACGATCCCGGTGCCGGGCATTGATGCGGAACAACTGAAGAATTTTTTTGAAGGCAACCAACTTTTTGGTTTATTAAATATGTTTACCGGCGGCGCGATGAGCAATCTATCTATCGCCATGCTGGGTTTAGGTCCGTATATCACCGGCACGATTATTATGCAGTTGTTGACTATGATTTTTCCTAAGCTGGAGGCTCTTTATAAAGAAGAAGGCGAGGCCGGTCGGCAAAAATTTAACCAATATGGCCGGATTTTGACCGTGCCGCTAGCTATTTTACAGGGCTACAGCATGATCATGCTGTTGCGGTCGCAGCAAGTTATTGGTGTTTTGAGTCCGTTCCAGGTGATTACTACCATCAGCGTGATTACTGCCGGCACTCTATTTTTAATGTGGTTGGGCGAATTGATTTCTGAAAAAGGCATCGGCAACGGCGTTTCTTTATTGATTTTTGCCGGTATTTTAGCGAATTTTCCGACTTCGTTCCGTCAAACAATGGTTAATTTTGATCCGGCGAACATCCCTTCTTACCTCGGATTTTTAGTAATCGCTTTATTAGTTATTGTCGCGGTGATTATTATTACTGAAGGCCGGCGCAATATCCCGGTGTCTTACGCCAAGCGAGTGCGTGGCAACCGCGTCTATGGTGGCGTTTCCACTTATTTACCGTTGAATATTAATCCAGCTGGTGTTATTCCAATAATTTTCGCGCTGTCCATTATGTTATTTCCGGGCATGATTGGCAGTTTTTTGGCCAATTCTTCAGTTAGCTGGTTGGCCACGATTGCCAGGTTTTTGCGCGATATGTTCCAAAACACCGGCGTGATATATAGTTTGGTTTATTTTCTGTTAGTGGTATTATTTACTTATTTTTATACCGCCGTTACCTTCGATCCTAAAAGTATTTCTGAAAACCTGCAAAAAATGGGCGGTTTTGTTCCGGGCATCCGGCCGGGCCAACCAACCGCTCAATTTATCAATTTTATTCTCAACCGCGTTTTATTAGTCGGTGCTGTTTTTCTCGGTTTAGTCGCCGTGGCGCCGACTATCGTTCAGAGCGCTACCGGTATCGCTACTTTCGCGGTCGGCGGTACTTCCGTTCTTATCGTTGTTTCGGTAGTTTTAGAGACCATCCGGCAAGTGGAGTCGCAGCTGACGATGCGGGAATACGAAGGATTTTAAAATTTTTGTTAAAATTTTAGAGCTCCGTAAAGCGGGGCAGTAGCAGATATGGATCAACCTCAAATCATCATAATCTTGGGCCGCCAAGGTTGCGGCAAGGGAACGCAGGCCAAGCTGTTGGTGAATAAATTCGGATTGGAATATATTGGCAGCGGCGATTTGTTGCGTGAACGGTTAAAGGCCAGCGACTTCACCGGTGATAAATTAAAAAACAGACTGGGAGAAGGCAAATTAGCGCCAACGCCGCTGATTTTTTTTCTTTGGTACAGTCGGTTGCAGGAAATTAAAAAAAGCCTGGGTGATGATTTTGGCGGAATTATTTTTGACGGCACCCCGCGCATGCTGACGGAGGCGCAACTACTGGATGAAACATTGGAATGGTTTGAATGGAATAAAAATATAAAAGTTATTTTAATTGATTTTCCGCGCGAGGAAGCATTTAAAAGAATCGCTAGCCGCCGTATTTGCGCTCAGTGTGGTCATATTGTAATTTATAAAGAAGAAATGAATGGAATTTGTCCTGATTGCGGCGGGCAATTGATTATTCGTGATGACGATCAGCCTGAGGCCATCAATCGGCGATTGGATTGGTTTGATACAGAAGTAATGCCGGTGATTAAGCATTATGAAAAGAAAGGTTTGTTGGTTAAAGTTAATGGTTTGCGGACGATTGAAGAAGTGCAAACAGAGATTTTATCTAAATTATGATCCCTATAAAATCCCCAAAAGAAATATCGATTATGCGCCAAGGGGGGGAAATTTTGGCGGCTGTGTTGGCGGAATTAGCGAAAAATATTAAGCCGGGGATAACCACGGCTTTTTTAGACGAGTTGGCGGAGCAGTTAATTTATGAAAAAGGGGCATTGCCTGGTTTTAAAGGTTTCGACGGTTATCCGGCAACTTTATGCACCTCCATTAATGAAGAAATTGTCCATGCCTTGCCATCAGAAAGAAAGATGCAGGCAGGCGATATTATTAGTTTGGATTTAGGCGTCTTATATCCGCCGGAACAATGCGGCGCTTGTCCGATGGCTGGCGGCTGCGGCGGCCAGCGGGGATTATATACGGATGCGGCGATAACTGTGGCTGTCGGCGAAATAAGCGAAGAAGCTAAGAATTTAATTGTTGCGACGAGAGCGGCTCTAGAGTCGGCTGTCAGAATAATCAAACCCGGCCAGAAATTAAGCAAGGTTTCCGAAGCGATTCAGCGCAAAAGTCATCGCGCCAGCGGGTGGGTTATGAGTTGCACGAAGATCCGCAGATTCCTAATTTTATAGACCGCAATTTTCGGGACGTTGTTTTGCAAGAAGGCATGGTGTTGGCGATTGAGCCGATGTTGTCTTTAGGCAGTCATGCCATTAAAAAATCTTCGGATGGTTTTGGTTTTCGAACCAAAGATAAATCCTTAGCCGCGCATTTTGAACATACAGTAGCCGTGACGAAAAATGGCGGGGAAGTATTAACCAGGATTTGATTTTTTTAATTCTTTTCGGACTGTCTGGGATCGTCACTTTTCGCAAGGACGGCCCTTTTTTTTTACCCTGGGCGTGATATAATAAATGGAATATAAAAAATAGTCATTTTAAGAGCATAGTCCGAAGAATCTCGCACGAATATACGCGATATGCCCCGCAGGCCTGCCTTCCGGCAGTCAGGCGCGGGAGATTCCTCGCTATCGCTCAGAATGACAAAATGAGTTTTATGGAAAATCAACCATATCTGTCGGTTATCATTCCGACTCGCAACGAGGAAAAAACTATTGGTAAGACCTTGTTAAGTGTGGATGGCTATTTAGCCAAGCAGTCCTATTCTTACGAGATAATTGTTTTAGACAATAATTCTGCTGATAAAACTGCCGCGGTTGTTGAAGGCTATCAAAAAACTATGCTTAGCTTGCGGTTGGAAAAGAAAAATGGCAAGGGCAAGGGCGAAGCAGTTAAAAATGCCATGGCTATAGCTCAGGGCCAATACCGTTTATTTATGGACGCGGATAACGCGACAACCATTGATCATGTGGAAAAAATGTTGCCATTTTTTGAGCAAGGATACGAAGTCATTATTGGCACGCGAGATAGCCGTGACAATAAGCTGGCCAAACAAGCCGTGCCCCAGCCGCTTTATAAAAGATTATTTGGCGATTTAGGCAATATTTTAATTCAGGTTTTAGTGCTTTGGGGCATCTGGGACACGCAGTGTGGTTTTAAGGCTTTTTCGGCTAAAGCGGCCGAAACTATTTTTCCTAAAGTGACAATGTATAAATGGTCTTTTGACATCGAGGTTCTGGGTATGGCAAAAAAACTGGGCTATCGCATTGGCATTATTCCAGTTTATTGGATAAATAATCCCGACAGCCGGGTAAGTATGGGGGCTTATATCGGCGTCTTACTAGACGTGTTTAAAATTAAATGGAATTTAATAACGGATAAATATGGAATTAGAAAAGGAAAATAACCAGGAACAAAAATCTGCTTCTGAGCTCCGTTTTGATTTAGTCAGTAAAGACTGGGTGGTTATTGCCACCGGCCGCTCTAAGCGGCCGGAAAATTTTGCTAAACAAGAGCGACGGAAAGAGGAATCCAATAAAGATGATTGTCCTTTTTGCCACCTGGAAACAATCGGCAAGATATTACTAGAATATCGGGATAAAGAAGGGCAATGGTCGGTAGCGGTTATTCCTAATAAATTTCCGGCTTTTTCATTCAGCCACAGCCTACATGAGCGGGCCGAAGGGCCTTATTCAGTGATGGATGGCGTTGGGTACCACGAAGTAGTGATTACGCACGATCATGACCGGCATTTGTCGGATTTGCCGGTGGAGACAGTTCGGCAGGTAATTGATGCCTACCAAGAGCGTTATTTAGATTTAGCTAATGAAAAATTAGTTAACTATGTTTCTGTTTTTCATAATCATGGTTTGGAGGCCGGCGCTTCCCTTGCTCATCCACATTCGCAGATTATCGCTTTGCCGGTGATTGATCCGGATTTAAACCGGAGCCTGAGCGGCAGCCGCCAATTTTTTGAAGTCCATAAAAAATGTGTGCATTGTACCATGTTAGAATGGGATAGAGAAGACGGCCGCCGGATTATTTATGAAAATGAAGAATTTGTTGTTTTAGTGCCCTTTGCTTCGCGGGTCGCTTTTGAAATGCGTATTTATCCAAAGGCCCATCATGCTTATTTTGAAAGAATCAAGGATGATGAAAAAAATCTTTTAGCCGATGCTTTAAAAGTTGCTTTGGGTAAGATAAAAAAAGGGTTGAATGATCCGGCCTATAATTTTTTTATTCATACCGCGCCGGCTGACGGCAAGGATTATGGCCATTACCACTGGCATTTGGAAATTTTACCGAAAACCTCAACTTGGGCCGGTTTTGAATTGGGCACGGGAATTCAAATTTCCACCGTTGAACCGGAGATAGCAGCGGAATATTTGCGAAAGATAACTTAGATATCTAATAACTTATATTATGATTTCAGCAATCCTTGCTTGGCTCGCCGGCTTAATTATCAGTATTATTTCCGCCACCGGCTATGCGGGCGTATTTTTTTTGATGGCTTTAGAAAGCGCCTGTATCCCTATACCCTCAGAAGTGATTATGCCTTTTGCCGGGTTTTTGGTCTGGGAGGGGAAAATGGTTTTATGGCAAGTGGTGGTTTGGGGGGCAATCGGCAATCTGTTTGGTTCAATCGTCGCTTATGCGGTTGGCTATTATGGCGGTCGGCGGATTATTGAAAAGTATGGCAAATATATTTTGATTTCCGGCCACGACATAGCCATTGCTGACAGCTGGTTTAGCCGATATGGCCAAAGCGCGGTTTTTTTTAGCCGGCTGTTGCCGGTTGTCAGGACTTTTATTTCTCTGCCGGCCGGCGTCACTCGGATGAACTTCAAAAAGTTTTGTTTTTATACTTTGCTTGGTTCTTTGCCCTGGTCGTTTATGCTGGCTTATGCGGGATTGATTGCTGGTGAACGCTGGGATTTTTTGAAAATTTATTTCCATAAATTTGATTTGGCGATCGGGATTTTTATCGCCGCGGGACTTGTTTGGTGGATTTGGCGGCATGTAAAAAACAATAAAATTATTAAATAATTTTCAATAATGATAATTTTATGAAAACATTAATTATCGCTAACTGGAAGATGAATCCTAAAAGCCTGAAAGAAGCGCAGGAGCTTTTTGAGGTGGTTAAAGCCGGGGTAAAAAAGAATAAAAATGTTGAAGTTGTTATTTGTCCGCCATTCATGTATTTGCCGGCGCTGATTAATAAAGGGCTGGCTATCGGCGCGCAAAATTGCCATTGGGAAGCACAAGGCGCATATACGGGCGAAGTGTCGCCGGCGATGCTGGCTGACGCGGGAGCGGAGTATATTATTCTGGGCCATTCGGAAAGAAGAAGATATTTGGGGGAAACTGACGAGATTATTAATTTAAAATTAAAAGCGGCCCTAAAAGCGAGGTTGAAGCCGATTATTTGTATTGGGGAAAAAGAAGGCGAGGGCATTGAGAGCGTCGTTGAGAATCAATTGACGAAAATTTTAGTTAATATTCCCGGAGGCCAATTAAAAAATATAATTATTATGTATGAGCCGGTTTGGGCAATCAGCACAACCGCTGGTTGTAAAAAATGTTCGCCGGATGAAGCCTTGAGTGCGTCTTTGTTTATCCGGCGGGTTATCGCTAAACTTTACAGCCGGTTTTTTTCCGACCAGATTACGATTGTTTATGGCGGCAGCGTGGATTCTAAAAATATTGCCGATTATGTCGTTAAAGCCGGTTTGGCGGGCGCGTTAGTGGGTGCGGCGAGTTTAAAGGCGGAAGAATTTATAAAAATAGTCAAAACTTTATGAAGTTTCTTCGCGATATCAATGTTGCCGATAAGCGCGTTCTAGTGCGTGTTGATTTTAATGTTTCTTTGGATGCCGGCGGCAACATTACGGATGATTTTAAAATTCGTGCCACCCTGCCGACAATTAAATATTTGGTCGCCGCCGGCGCCAAAATAATTTTGATGTCGCATTTGAAAGCTCTTGATAAAAATGAAAAATACAGCTTGAAACCCGTTGTCGAAAGATTAACAAAATTAGCCGGCCAGGAAATAAGGTTTGTTAATGATTGCATCAGCGAAGAGGCGGTTCAGGCAGCCGCCGGTTTGAAGGCTGGCGAAATTTTATTGTTAGAAAACTTACGGTTTTATAAAGAAGAAAAAGAAAATAATGAATTTTTTGCCAAAAAATTAGCGGCTTTGGGAGAAGTTTATGTTAATGATGCCTTCGCCGAGTGCCATCGTGATTTTACTTCTTCAACAGTCACCATTACTCAATTTTTGCCCAGCTATGCCGGATTATTGTTGGAAGCGGAAATAAAAAATTTGACCAAAGTGCGCGATCAGCATGAACATCCGTTTTGTGTCATTATCGGTGGCGCTAAAATTTCAACCAAAATTAAGCTGATAAAAAGTTTTTTAAATAAAGCCGATGATATAGTTTTAGGCGGTGCTTTGGCTAATACCATATTGCATGCGAAAGGCATTGCGGTCGGCAAATCAATTATTGAAGAATCAATGGCGGCCGAATTTAATAATCTGGAAATAACCAACACCAAACTTCATTTGCCCCTTGATGCTTTAGTTTGCGCTGATAGGGATAATATGGCGACTTGCCATATCGGGCCGGTTGGCTTTATTCAGCCGGGTGAATCAATTTTGGATATTGGTTTTGATTCGGAAAAACTTTTTAGTAATGTGATTAAGACAGCTAAAATGGTTATCTGGAATGGCCCGATGGGGCTTTTTGAAAATGATTTTTTTGCCCACGGCACGCGCGCCATTGCTGAAGCCATTACGAGCAGCGAGGCTTTTTCGGTTGTCGGCGGCGGAGAAACCATTGCTTATTTGGAAAAAAATGGCTTGGCGGATAAATTTTCTTTTATTTCAACTGGCGGCGGCGCGATGCTGAAATTTCTCAGCGGCGAAGCCATGCCGGGGATAGAAGCGCTGGGATAAAGGCCCGGCAATATATTTAATTTTAATAATGCTTTGGAAAATAAAACCATCAATTTCCGAGGAGTTTATCAATCAATTTCCTGAATATAAGCTCCATCTTTTGCAGTTGCTTTGGGATCGAGGGCTAAAAACACAAGCCGCGATTGATGAATTCTTTAACCCAGATTATGACGAGGATCTCCACGATCCTTTTTTAATGTTGGGCATGAAAGAGGCAGTTAAAATAATTTTGAAAGCGATAAAAAATCAGGATAAGATTTTAATCTATGGCGATTTTGACGCCGATGGCGTTTGCAGTACGGTAATTTTACAGGAAATTTTGGAAGAGCTGGGCGCAAATTTCGGCGGTATCTATTTGCCGGATAGGAACAGCGAGGGCTATGGCATCAATGCTGCGGCGATTAAAAAAATTGCCAGCCAAGGCATTAAATTAATCATTAGCGTTGATTGCGGGATTAGCAACTATAATGAAGTGGCATTAGCTAAAACGCTCGGTATGGCTGTCGTGATTGTTGACCATCATGAAATTGGCGCTAAATTACCGCCGGCTGAAGCGATTGTTAATCCGTTTCAGGCAGATGACAAATATCCGTTTCGGGAATTGGCGGCGGCCGGAGTTGTCTATAAATTAATTCAGGCGTTGGTTGCCAAAAGCGGAAAAAAGATAAAAGCCGGCTGGGAAAAATGGCTGTTGGATTTAGTCGGTTTGGCGACAGTGGCGGACTTGGTGCCTCTTTTGGGCGAAAACCGGACATTAGTGCGTTACGGTTTGGTAGTTTTAGCGCAAACGCCGCGGCCAGGCTTACAGGAATTAATGAAAATTGCCCGTTTGAATCCAGTATTGGAGAGGGAATCGCTAAAAACTAATTTAGACGCTTATTCATTAGGTTTTGTGCTGGCGCCGCGGCTGAACGCGGCTGGCCGGCTGGACAGCGCGCAAGTGGCCTATGATCTTTTAACGACCAAGAATCGCGAACAAGCGCGTGAATTGGCAAAAAAAATTGATGCGCAAAACCGTCAGCGCCAAAAAATGACTGAGGAGATTGTGGCACAGATTGAAGAGAAAATTAAGAATCAGGATTTAGAAAAAGAATATGTCATTGTGGAAAAAGGCGCGGAGTGGTTGCCGGGGATGCTCGGTCTGGCGGCTGGTAAAATCGCCGACCGTTATCATCGGCCGACATTTATCTTTCGCCAGCAAACGCCGTTGTCTCGCGCTTCGGCCCGCAGCATCCCGACTTTTAATTTGGTTGAGGGCATTGCGCGTTGTGCTGATATTTTGGAGAGTTTTGGCGGCCATGCTGGGGCGGCCGGCGTAGTTTTAGCAGAAGGCAAAATCAGTTTGTTTAAAGAAAAAATTAACGCAGTGGCTAAAGAAATGTTAAAGAAGGAGGATTTGATGCCGTCATTAGAGATTGATTTAGAGCTGGCGCCGGAGGATATTAATTGGGAATTATTTGATGGTTTGGAGCGATTTGAGCCGTTTGGCCAGGGTAATAAGCCGCCGAAATTTTTGGTTAAAGATTTAGAAATAAAGAACTGCCGTGTTGTTGGTAATGGTTCCAAACATTTGAAAATGGATCTGATTTCCGAGAAGATTATTGGTAAAACTTTTAAAGCCATTGGTTTTGGCTTGGCGGCCAAAAACGGCAACGCCGAATTAAAAATTGGCGATAAGATTAATGTGGTGTTTGAATTATTGATTGATGAATGGAATGGCAATCGGGAGCTACAATTGAAGGTTATTGACATAAAAAAATCTTAAAATTATATTATAAGTGTATTTTTATGAAATATATTATTTATACTGATGGCGGGTCGCGCGGCAATCCCGGGCCGGCGGCGATTGGCGTGGTGATTGCCAATGAGAAAGGGGAAACCATCAAGTCTTATGGCGAGGCCATTGGCCCGGCGACTAATAATGAAGCCGAATATCAGGCGGTAATTCTTGCTCTGAAAAAAATCAAAGCGCTTTATGGCAAGGATAAGATTAAAGAAATGGAAATTGAAGTCAGAATGGATTCGGAGTTAGTAATGAAACAATTAAACCACCAGTATAAAATTTCCGAGAGTCATATCCAGCTTCTTTTTATCCGGGTTTGGAATACGTTGATTGATTTCGGGCCGGTTAAATTTATCCATATTCCGCGCGAACAGAACACTGAAGCCGACCGGCTGGTCAACCAAGCGCTGGATAAGGAACAAGGAGAGTTGTTTTAGTAAAAAATTTATTTTTAAAATTAAAATTATGAAAAAAATATTTATTGTCATTATTGTTTTGTTTTTTATTGCTGTTGCAGCGACAGTCGTTTATTTCCTCGGAGATTTTAACAGAGGAAATTTATCTGCAGATAAAACGCCCGAAGCAACGGCGACTCCAAGCGATCCGAATATTAAAAAATATACCAACACGGAATTAGGGTTTTCTTTTGAATATCCGGCGCGTTATGGCGAAGTAAATATAGAGATTCTAGTCGGCGGAAAAGCCGGCGGCCAGACCGGAGAAAAATTAACTGGTACTTTTAGCCAGCAGGAACAATTGGAGTTCGGTGGCATTACTGATGATTTTAGCGCCGGCCGCAGCGGCTTATTAACGGACACGCGCGGTTTTTTAGAAAAAAATGGCAATTATTATTTTAAATTTGTTGCCGCTAAACCGGTTGAGGATTATGAGGTTTTACCAAAAGAAATTATTACTAAAGATTTCGGCAAAATTCTAATTTTGGATGACCAGAGTTTTGAAGGGGAGCGGTATGGCGTGGAGGGGCCGGTGCTTGGCGTCGGCGCGGGCCGGCTGGCCGCCCTGGTTAATCTAAAAAATAGCAAATTCCCGGGTTTGGTTTTTTATAACTGGGATGTTCAGGAGATTCCGTTAGCGGAATTTAAAGCTATAATAAATTCTTTGAATGTTTTTTAAATGGTATTGTCAGGCTGGGTGGCCAGGTGATAAAATTATTATATAAAGGTCGACGATTATTTTTTCGTATAAAAAAATATTAATAAAAAAATATGAAAATTTTAAATTGGTTGGCTTTTTTATTGGTTGTTATCGGCGGATTGAATTGGGGGTTGGTCGGATTTTTTGATTTTAATTTAGTTGCTGCGATTTTTGGCGAAACATCAACCCTGACGACGATTATTTATGATTTGGTCGGTTTGGCGGCGATCTACATGTTGATTTTTGGCGGCAAGATGATGGGATGCTGCGCCAAGCCAGCGGCCACTCCGTCGCTCTAGAAATATTTTATTAATATTTTTTTATTTTATTATTCGGCCTAGGGTTCCCGGGGATTTTAGTTTTACCTATTACCAAAAACTTATCCACCCTTTGATTTGACGCCCATCGGGCGTTTTTCTATAATAAGGGTGAACTTTCGTGTTGCCAACCTTAATCCTAAGGTCGGCTTTTTTAAAAAATAAAGTTAGTTTGAATAAATCAAAAAATAGGACTTGCTTATTCTGTTTTTTGTAATAATTTATCCTGTTAAATAACTTATTTTATTGAGTTATGCTTAGCGGCGATTATGGGACGAAGTGGAAATGTTTTTCGAGAAAATGATGATATTAAAAAAATCCCTAAAAACTTTCTATTCCGTTGTCTAGGGTTCTTGGGTTATTGCTTCGGCAGCATTTTCATAATAATTTTTGTAATATTAAGAAGATTCCATATCTCACCTTTCATTCTCTTTGCTTCTTTGAAATCAGAATCGCGACGCTTATTATATTTTTCAAAATCATATCTGACACATTCCAAATCTTCTACAATAATTTTATCTTTATTGCTTATTGTAATAACATATCTTTTTAGGTCATTTTTTATTTCAGATTTCACATCTGCAATATTTATATTTTGTAATTTATCTTTTCCTATTTTGTCTGAAAGTTGTTTAAGATCATGGTTATGTTTGCATCTAAGTGCAGCCCTTAATTGCCTTTCATCTTTTTTAAACTGCTCATTTGCCAGAAGCAGATAGGCTTCTAAAATTAATTCAACATTGTAAGACAATAAAACATACAAAGATCGCGAGTATGCAGCATCAGTTCCTCCTCTATGAATATATTCTAAGCATTCATTCAAAAAATTAAGGCCACCACTGGCTCGAAAAATTGCTCCTGTGGCCCATTTTTGATTAAGCGACCAATGATCTGGCGGCCATTCTTTATTTGGTTTTATTTCATCATTATTCATATTGTTCAATGCGGCGAATATATAACGAAGTTAAGTCATATTTACTTAATTAACGCTGTACGAATATTAGACGCTGGTGGTTTAGGAGACAAATCAATGTTTCTGTAAGTTAAGTTAATGAAATTTGGTTTTGTTTTCTTTAACTCCTTTAAAACCAGTGGCAATATATTTTTAATTTCTGTCACGCGATTATCATGATTTATCTTTGGACGGTTTTCTCGAGTCCAATGTTGGCCCGTTAAATAAATTGCATGCGACACATTAGACGCCCGGATATAAGCTGGCAGCTGAATCTGTATACCATGTATATAATCGGAGCTAGATAATAGCTTGAGTTCAATGGCTACTCTACAGTTAAGATAAATAATCGTAAAGTCGACGGGTCCACGCCCAGTCCCCATCTCTGCAATAAAAGTCACTTCTGGAAGATGTGCAAAGTATGCGAAGCCCATTGAACGCAGATGGCGTCCAAGTGTTGACTCTGGTTGTGGCTTTGTATGAGCCACATCTTTCCACATATTCTTCCACCCATCTCGTGCAATCATTTCTTCATTGAAGATATTTATAAATTTATTTATATGCTGAAATAACTCTTTACAGGATTTAATCTTAATCGTCGCTGGCAATCCTATCGTTTTAAAAAAATTAAAATATTTCCTGAAGCCAAGGAATCCGAGTTTATCTTCATTAAAATCGTAACTTGCCACATGCTCGCGTTCAAGAAGTTGAATATATTTTTTGAGAATTGAATTATCCTTGATAATAGCCTCTTGTACTTCTTTAAGACTCACTTCGCTTATTTTTTTAGAAATTAGGGAGGTAAATTTTTCTCTAAGAGTTAAATCTTCTCGCAAAATACCAACGATTCGACTTATTCTTTTATCACCTTCTACATCAATTGCGCGTAGCAGGCGGTTGGGAACAAAAATTATTGCTTCTCCTTTGTGAATGGGATTTTCCGGCAAATCGTAATAGTTTCCACCATTCCACCTCATTTCATCAGGATCAAAATTAAATCCATCGGTATCTACGGGAAGAGATTTGAGTGGTAAACCTAACGCTTTGGCGCGCTCCTGTGTATATTTAATAAGATAATCAGCAATTAAATTCGTCGTAATATCACCTATTCCATCGGGTCCCAGTCCACTGGTCAACACCTCTAGCGCAAAAGGATTAAATTTACCATCTGGATACAATAGCTCTTCCTTGACAAGACGACTTGCTGATTTTGTAAGAAAGAAATTAAATAACAAATTCGCAAAATCCTGACCTTTTCCGCGACCGCGATTTGAAAGCTCTGTATATCCTAGATTAATTTCTTTCGGTTCTTCAAACTTCAAAAATTCACGTAATTTATCATAATCTTTATCTTCGGCGGAGACTTTTAACGCTAAATCATACGCAAAACGGAAAAAGTCACCGAAATGATCAAATAATTCTCTTTCCTTTTGGTTATTGCTTTTTCTTAAAAGAAAAGGGTCTATATATAGCCTAGAGTCAAACGATAGATTTGCATCAAAAAAATCGAAATTTTCATCAGCAGTCTGAAGATTAAATGCTTGCGATATATGCAAGGGTTGTGGACTTGATGGGACGATTTTCGAACTTTTATTCATCAACAAAATGAATATTATTATATTCTATAATTAAAGTTAATTTGGCTATCAATTTTTCTAACTTTATATTTTTCTATTGTCCAAAGGAGACAAATTACCCGAATAAACATTATAACATTAATTATTTTGATTATATTTATTAAAAGAGGAACAACACTCTGACTTATTAATAATACAATAAGAAGAATGGCCGAAAAAATAAGCAATATTGGCACAATCTTTTGTATTTTCCATAGACGGATTGTTGCTAAAAAATAAAATACTAAAGTTGCTATACCTGATATTAAAATTAGGGCAATCGGTGCGACAGAGTTATCATCTAAATCGGTTACAGACGACAAAACAGATAAAATATAGCTTCCTATTCCAAATAATGCAAGTATTTTACTTTTCATAATTTTATTTTTTCATAAATTTTTTAAAGAGGTTTTTCTCACTAGGATTGATTTTTCCTAAGGCAATATAGTAGAAAATTCTTCTGATAATTTCAAAAATAGCCGAAAGGAGAATTATAAATATTGTTATTCTAACAATCATTCCAATCCAGTCGTTGTAATAAATTAAGTCGACTGAATAGTCGCCTTCATTATTTATTATATTTGAAAATTTGTTTTCTGAAGGAATAAATTTAATCTTTCCGCATCGTGTCCTAATAAGGTAATCTGTATGAGAATCTATATAATAGATAGACGGTAAAATGCCAGCGTCTTTTAAAGAGGTTTCTTTATTTCCGGATTCGCATTTAATTGTAGATTTTTCAAGATTAATATTATCCATCATTTTAGTCGAAATCATTTCCACATAAGCAACGATTATAAAAATAAAGACCAATATAAAAAATACTTTTAATAACCGATACCAAGCTTTGCTATTTAATTCGTTAATTGTTTTCATAAATTATTTTTTGAATCAATTTTTTAGAAAGTTTTTCATATTATTTATATAGTTTAAAGATTTTCCTGAATTTGAAACATTTTATTCCATAGCATGCAGCGTATACCAAGAAAAGATGTTGAAGATATTTTTTCCAGCGCCGTCCCTTCTTTATTCGTAGAATAAAGTTTAGGAGAGGCGCACCCATAATCAATCACAAATCTAAAAGTATAGGCAAGACAAAATACAACGAATAAAATAACCACCAAAATTATTAAGATTGTTTTATTTTTTTCTTTCATAAACTAAAAAAGCACAAACAAAGATTGTGCTCAAACGGAGTGCGCATTTTGACCCAAACTCCCTAACTGGTTTTTGGGCTTTTGTCTTCATAGTAGTAATCTTTTGATTTAAATATACTACTCTCAAATATAAAAGACAAGAACTTAGGGAGAGTACTTAAAAGAGCAAAAATAGAATCATTAGTCCTATTATTTTCGCGCCGAGTAGTAATTCTGAACTCAAGTATATACGCTTTCAATATGGCGGCGCTAAACATTCGGCCGCTGATTATTGGCGGGAAATCGGCGAGACATTAGATATACAAGCTGATGCTAATGTGGTGATGGAGAATATAAGCATTGAGTGAGTTTGTTGACACAATAATGTATTTTAGGTAATATATTAATGCCCAAGCAGGCAGGAGTTGCCCTCATTTTTTATAAAATGGGGGAGGAAAGTCCGGGCTTTCTCCCCGCTTTTAGCGGGGATAAAAAAGTAGCGGCTAACAGCCGTCCACCGTGAGGTGCGAGGTGCGAACAGAAACGGTTTGGTCCGAAAGGGCCGAACGGCCCGGGTAAAATCGGGCCACCCCTCAAATAAACTCGGGTTTATCCCGAACGAAGTGAGGGATGAAACGGCTAAACCCTTACTGAAAGCAAGAGCAAACTATGAGGCACACAAGCTTGAGTCTCATAAGACAAGTAGCTCGCCAGATCCCGATGGCAACATCGGGACCAGACAGATGACTCCCAGTACAGAACCCGGCTTATTACCTGCTTGGGTTTTTTGTTTGGCTTGATTTATGCCTAATTTTTAGAGTAAGATAAAGATAACGAAAGCCGTTAGAGGCGATAAAATATTATGAAAAGAGCAGAACTTATTTTTACGGCGGCGTTAGTGCCGGTTGATTATGTCATGCTGCTAGCCGCCGGCATGCTGGCTTATGCTTTGCGGACCAGCGATTGGATCGCCCAATGGCGGCCGGTTTTATTTAATTTAAATTTACCGCTAGACAGCTATTTCGGCTTGGTGTCTCTTTTTGCTTTCTGCTGGCTGATTATTTTTGCTATGGCCGGTTTATATAAAATTAGGCGCTGGAAAACCTTTGAGGAATTTTTACGGATTGTGGTGGCGGCTTCGGCTGGCTTAGGCGTGATTATTTTTTATATTTTTATTAAGGGCCAATTTTTTGATTCGCGTTTTATTATTTTAGCCGGTTGGCTATTGGCGATTATTTTGGTCGCTTTTGGCCGCTTGGCGGTAAAAATACTGCGGCGTTTTTTAGTCGGGCATAATTTAGTCGGTGCCCATAATGTTTTGATTGTCGGCGGCGATGGCGTATCAGAAAAAATTATGGAAGAAATAAAAGAAACGCCCGCACTCGGTTATAATTTAATCGGTTATTTTAAAGATTTAGATCAGGCGGCTATAACAGAAACAATCGAACGGGAAAAAATTGACGATATAATTTTGGCCAATCCGGATTTTGAACGGGAAAAGGTTTTATGGCTGATTGAATTTTGCGAGGAAAAACATATTGATTTTAAATTTGTGCCTAATCTTTTTCAGACCTTAACTATTAATGTTGATTTTGATATGCTGGGCGGCGCGCCGCTGATTGAACTCAAACGGACGGCACTGGATGGCTGGGGCAAGATTGCCAAGCGGATTTTTGATTTTTTGGGCGCGATTTTTTTTATTATTGTTTTCTCGCCCCTGATGATTTTAATCGCTATTATTATTAAATTAGATTCGCGCGGGCCGATAATTTATAAAAATCAGCGGGTAAGTCCAGACGGTCTCTTTAACACCTATAAATTTCGTTCAATGAAAATAGAATTTTGTACTGGTCCGCAATATGACGCCAGCGGTCGGGCCAGCCAAATTGAAGACGAATTGGCGGCCAAGCAAAGCGGCCGCCGAGGGCCGGTGTTTAAGGTGTTAAATGATCCGCGCCGGACGCGTTTCGGGCGGTTTATTGAGAGAACGAGCGTAGATGAATTGCCGCAATTTTTTAATGTTTTATTTGGTAATATGAGTTTAGTCGGACCGCGGCCCCACATACCTAAAGAGGTTGCCAAATATGAAAAATGGCATAGAAAAGTTTTTAATATTAAGCCTGGTGTGACCGGTATGGCGCAAATTTCCGGCCGTTCGGAAATTGATTTTGACGAAGAAGCTAAATTGGATATTTTTTATATTGAAAACTGGTCGCCGTCTCTAGATTTAAAAATATTATTTAAAACGCCGTTAGCCATGTTCTTTAGAAAAAAACCAGCGAAGTAAAAATTATGCGTGTTGCTTTGGTTCATGATTATTTAACCCAATACGGAGGGGCGGAACGGGTGTTGGAGGCCTTTTGCGAAATTTGGCCCGAAGCCCCGATTTTTACCTTGCTTTACGATGAGCAAAAAACCGGCGGCGCTTTTATTGGCCGGAAAATCAGAACTTCATTTCTCCAAAAATTACCGTTGGTCAAAAAACATCACCGATCTTTTTTGATGCTGATGCCCCTGGCGGTTGAGCAGTTTGATTTGTCTAAATATGATTTGGTTTTATCGGATTCGGCCAGTTTTGCCAAAGGCGTTATCACCGGGCCGCGCACCCGGCACGTCTGTTATTGCCATACGCCAACGCGCTACGCCTGGGATGATAGCCATAAGTATATAGAGGAATTCGGCTATCCGTCTCTTGTTAAAAAAATCGCGCCGTTTTTCATCAATTATCTGCGCGTTTGGGATGAGGCGGCGGCCGAACGGGTTGATCATTTTATTGCCAATTCCAATTTTGTCGCTTCGCGGGTCAAAAAATATTATAATCGCCAGGCGGAAGTTATTTATCCGCCGGTGAAGACAAAATATTTTGAATCAAATGGCGCCGGCGGAGATTATTTTTTCATTATTTCGCGTTTTTTATCTTATAAAAAGATTGATTTGGCAGTTAAGGCTTTTAACCAGTTGGGCTGGCCGTTGAAAATTGCCGGCGATGGGCCGGAAAAAAAGAGATTGCAAAAAATAGCGCGCGAAAACATTGAGTTTTTGGGTTTAGTGGATGACGAGCGTTTAAAACAATTGTATGCCGGTTGCCGGGCTTTTGTTTTTGCACAGGAGGAAGATTTTGGCATTACATTGGTTGAGGCAATGTCTGCTGGTCGGCCGGTGATTGCCTATCGGGCTGGCGGCGCCTTGGAAATAGTTAAAGAAGGGGAAAGCGGTATTTTTTTTGATGAACAAACGGAGACATCTTTGCTGGCGGCGCTTAAGGAATTTGATAATTTAGTTTTTTCCGCGGATAGGGTTCGTGCCGCGGCCGCTAAGTTTGATAAAGAAGTTTTTAAGCAGAAGATAAAAGATTATATTAATAATCTTAAAAAATAATATGAATAATCAAAAAAATGAAAAAGTTATGGATTGGTTTAAAAAATATCGCTGGATTTTTGTCGGTGCATTGGCAATAGCCTTGGCCGCCG
>Ga0076282_107_pt1 | contig 43876 bp, 46 predicted proteins | sample RifGroF2_FD_67973 | JGI IMG/M metagenome (GOLD analysis project Ga0076282, IMG submission 67973) | Parcubacteria bacterium GW2011_GWF2_44_7
GCCGTTTGCCCCATCAGCCACTTGAAAAAAGCTTCAGTCGCCTTGCGAATCGCCACCGGCTCGCCTTCTTTAAAAACTAATTCCGGCGGCAGAACTTCCGGCCGCCTGATAGATTTATAATCAACGATTGGCCGGCCTAATAAAGCCACCTTTAATTCTTCTTCCAGCTCTTTTTCCGGCTTGATTAGATTTTTATCCGCCGCTAAACGTTCAACTAGGTAGGCCGCACTGTCATCAGCCAAACAAGAAATTACCGCTTCAATATCTTTTTGTGATTCACCCTCAACGCCGGGAATATCAAAACCTAAATTTTTCATAATTTCTATATATTCCGGATGGGGCGCCGGCGTGCCGTGCGAATCGGCCGTCCCGGTTAATTTACCGTAATCCTTGCCTTTAATGGTATGACAAATAACTACCGTGGCGCGGCCATTGCTAAAACTAACCCGCGCTTTTTTATAAGCATAAGCTAATTCCAAAATATCGTGACCATCAACTTCAATGATATTCCAACCGGAGGCCAGCCAATAATTAACATACGGCTGGCTAATAACCTCTGTTATCGGCCCATCAATGCCAAAACCATTATAATCTAAACTGACAATAATATTATCGGCGCCCATAGAAATAATGCTATTGCGCGCTTCAAAACTCATCCCCTCTTCGGTCTCGGCATCACCGGCCAACACAAAAATTTTAGCATCTAAACCGTTTGTTTTTTGCAACAGCGCCAGACCAAGCGCCACCGAAAAACCATGCCCCGAAGCGCCGGTGCAAGCATCAGCCAGCGGATAAGTTGATTCCACATGGCCGCTCGGCCCGTCGCAATGGCGGAAACGCGCCAGACACGTTGGCAGAACCGTGCCTAATTTTTCTTTATCAATTTTTTGGCCCTGACGAGATAATGACTCTGATATCAAAGCTAGGGTCGCATGAAGCAATGGCGTGCAATGACCGGCTGACCAAACAAGACGATCACGACCCGGATGTTTCGGCTCTAATGGATCAAACGCCATAACTTCGGACAATAAAAGAGCCAGCATCTGCTCAACTTTGGAAGACGAACCGCCCGGATGGCCGGATTTTACACTATCAATCGCAACAAAAGCTAAACCGCGAATAATTTTGGCTAATTGTTCGGTTTGTGCCTTATCGATGCCGGCTAAAGGAGCTAGGGCTAGCTGGCGCAGATCCAAATAGGCCCCGCCTTTAACTAAATGCTGAAAGCGTTGCGGCTCGGCTTTTTTTAGTGCTTCTAATTCTTCATGATTAAGAATGTTATACATGAAAATAATTTAGACAAAGGATATTAACCTTATATTTTTATTTTTAGTTTTTATACTTTTATAAACTTATTTTAACATTATGCCTCTTTATCCGCAACGCCATGATTCAAAAATAAATGATAATCCCGGGAAAAAAGTTTCTGAGCCAAACAAAAAATGCTGTAAGTGATAAAAAAAGCGGCAAAAACATCAATAGAATAATGCAAATGTCCTAATAAAACTACAAAACCGAAAAACATTGAACAAAGAATGAAGAATGTCCTCAAATATTTTTTTTTCCAAAAAAGTAAAGCCAAAAGATAAGGAAAACCGGTATGAGAAGAAAAAAATAAATCATTGCCAGAAGAAATATTCTGGATGAAACGGCCCGGATCAATAAAAGAATGGTTCGGCGGCACGGCTAAATGCGTCAAAATAATAAAAGCCGAACGGATTAAAATAAAGACTGCAATGGTTTTAACGGCAAAGGGAATTTTTTGCGGCTCTTTAAGCAAAAAGATAATCGCCAGCGCTATAAACATCGCAAATCCTTCCACAAAAATAAAATTAACATTAATAACCGGCAAATTATCAAGAATTAAATCAGAAACATAATTGCTGGCGCGATTGGAAACAAAAACATTAGCGGCATAATTAACAAAAAAACTAAAAAGCAAAAAAAGAAAACCCAGACCGGCGTTCAGATAAAAATACCTTTGCGGCCATAATGATTTATGGTCACGAATAGTTTTTTTTATTATTTCTATGATTGACATTTCTTTTTTAAAAAATATCTCTTATACTTAAACCGTAATAATAAATAAGCCTAAACAGAAAATCGTCACCCTTTGGCTTTATAAATCGACTATATTAATTATAATAAATCCGCGATAGGACAACAAGCTCATCAATGATCCTTCCTTTTGACCAAGCTATTGCCTGGCTTCTCCATTTCCGATATTTAGCCCTCTTCCCCATCGTGGTGGCAGAAGGGCCGATTGCCACAATTTTAGCGGGATTTTTTTGTTCTCTCGGCTATCTTAATTTTATCTTAGCTTATTTGATTATCGTCGCCGGCGATATTACCGGTGATGCCGCTTATTACGCCATCGGCCGTTGGGGGCGGGAAAAATTCATCGGGCGCTGGGGCAAATATATCGGCCTGCCTTTGGAACGCATCGACAACATAGAAAAACATTTTCAAAAACATGGCAGTAAAACCCTTTTTATCGGCAAAATGGCGCACGGCATTGGCGCAATTTTTTTAGTCGCTGCCGGTTTAGTTAGAATGCCTTTTATTAAGTTCATCTCGGCAAATTTTATCGCTACTTTGTTTAAATCATTGATTTTACTGTTAATCGGTTATTTTTTTGGCCAAGCAATAGTCAAGATAAACTCTGTTTTGGAATTCATCAGCGCCGCCTCAATCAGCGCCGGCCTTATCGCTATCTTATTTTTTTTCCATTATTATAAAAAAAGCGGCGATAAAAAACTTCAATGAATAACAGTTGTCTTAAGAAAAATTTTGTCCAAACCGACGCGGGGAAAATTTTTTATTATTCCCAAACGCCCTTTCCCGGCCAGCCAACGATTATCTTTCTACATGGCCTTTCTTCCAATCATAGCACCTGGAATTTTGCCGTTGGCGCCGCTGAAAAAATGGGTTTTAATTTTCTAGCCCTTGATTTGCGCGGACATGGCCATTCCGATAAAAGTAAAAAAAGAAACTTATACCAAATTCCGATTTTTGCGCATGATCTTCAAGAAGTTATTACCAAAGAAAATATTAACCAGATTATTCTAGTCGGCTATTCTTTTGGCGGCCAAATTGCACTGGACTATGCCCTGCGATATCCGACCAAAATAAAAAAACTCGTTTTAATCAGCACCAACCATGTTAATCCCCTGCGATACAAACACTTAAATTTCCTGACCTGGCCGGCCTATGGCGCGGTCAATCTATTGGCCTGGTTACTCCTTTGGCAAAAGAGAAAAAAATATTATTATTTTGACCAGGCCAAAGACAGCGGCTATTGGCGCTCCACGCTCAAAGGTTATCTGACTATGCCGCTCTCGGTTAATTTTTGGCTGCTGGCGCAAACCGCCTATCTTGATTTCCGCCATAACCTGGATAAAATCGCCTGCCCAACGCTTTTAATCAGAAGCCAATCCGACCCGTTTCTATCACAAAAAGAGGTTAATGATATGAAACAAAAAATAAAGCTTTCTGAAACTGCAGTTATTAACGAACCGTCACATTTTTTGGCCTCGCGCCATCAAGAAAAAACCATGGAAATCATAAGTGAATTCCTAAAAGAAAAAATATCATGAAAATTGCCATTTTTAGCGATACTTTTTTACCGCAGGCCAACGGAGCAGCAACCACTGTTTATCAGTCGGCAAAAAGCTTAATGGACTTAGGCCATGAAGTGGCAATTTTTTCAGCGGCTAAAAATTCAAAAAAATATATTGAACAAAAATATAATAATTTAAAAATTTTTTCCCTACCTTCCTTCCCGGCTTTGGTATATCCGACCCAACGGCTGGCTTTGCCTTTTTTACTTTCTTTCAACCAGCTTAAAAAATTTAAACCTGATATTATCCATACCCATACTCCTTTTGCCGTCGGCTGGGAAGCAATTATTGAAGCAAAAATTTTAAAAATACCGCTCGTCGGTACGCACCACACTTTTTATGACGATTATTTAAAGCACGTCAAGCTAGACTATAAATGGGGTAAAAAATTTTCCTGGAAATATACTGTAGCCTATTATAACCGCTGCGATTTGGTTTTAAGCCCCAGCCAAACATTAGCTGACGCGCTTAAAAAACAAGGCCTCAAAAGACCGATTGCGGTTTTGCCCAATTCTTTGGATACAGATTTTTTTTATCCATCGGTTAATTTTAAAGCTAAAAATGCCCTTAAAAAACTCTATGGCATTAAAAACAAATCGCTTATTTTTCAGGGAAGATTAAGCTATGAAAAAAGCCTGGATATTGTTTTAAAAGCTTTTGCCTTAATGCTGAAAAAAGATCCTGGCCTGCAATTAATGATGGTCGGCGACGGGCCGGAAAAAAATAATTTAGAAAAACTAGCAGATAAATTAAAAATAAAAGACCATGCGATTTTTACCGGCTATATTCCCTATGGCAAAAAAATCGTGGAGATTTATCAGGCCAATGATATTTATCTGACCGCCAGTAAAAGCGAAAATATGCCCATGTCGATTCTTGAAGCCATGGCTTGTGGCCTGCCGATTATAGCCGTTAAAGAAAGAGGATTGGCCGAACTGATAAAAAGCGGCGTTAATGGTTTTTTTGTTAAAACAGACAATCCTAAAAATATGGCTGAAAAAACATTGGATTTGCTTGCTGACAGCGATTCAATGGAAAAAATTAGCCAGTCCTCCCGCCTGCTGGCGCTTGGCTATTCTGATAAAGCGATAAATAAATTATTAGAAGAATTTTATTTAGAACTTTTAAAGAAACGCTCATGAGAATCTGTTTATATTTAGAATTTTATAAATTCCTCGGCGGTATTTTTTATAAAAACATCGGCACCGGTCTGTTGTCATCATACAAAAATCAAAAAAAATCACTGCAATCATTGAGTATTGATTTTACGGAAAAATGGTCTGATGAGTGCAATATCTTACAAATTAATACGCCTTGGCTCTATTCATTGTGGCTGATAAAAAAAGCCCGCCGGCGGGGAAAAAAAGTAATTATTTGGTCGCACGTTACGGCCGAAGACACCCGCGGAGTCTTTTGGTTTAATAAATATTTTTTCGGTTTAATAAAAAAATATCTTAAATATGTCTATAACCAGGCAGATATTGTTTTCTGCCCCAGCGGGCATACCAAATCATTATTAACCGGCTACGGTTTGCCGCTAGAAAAATTAATTATTCAGTCGAATGGCGTTGACGGCTCAATATATTTTAAAAACGAACAAAAAAAAGAAATTTTCAGAAAACAATATAATTTAAACGGATTAGTCGTCGGCACCGTCGGGCTGGTTATTCCCCGAAAAGGCGTGGATGTTTTTATCAATTTGGCTAAAAAACAGTCAGCTAACCAATTTATTTGGTTTGGTAAAATATATAGCCAATTAATGACCAAGGGCGTACCTAAAAATTTACCGGCTAATGTCAAATTCACCGGTTATGTTGATGATGTCAACGCCGCTTTCAACGCACTGGACATTTTTGTTTTTTTATCTTCTGAAGAAAATCAGGGTATGGTCTTATTGGAAGCCGCCGCTATCGGCCTGCCAATTTTAGTAAAAAAACTGCCGGCCTATCAAGGCTGGCTTATCCATAATGAAAATTGCCTAGTCGCTGAAAATAATGAAGAAGTAAAAAAATATTTAGATCTATTACTGGCCGACGCCACTCTGCGCCAGCGCCTGATCGCCGGCGCTAAAAAATTGGCCGGGCAAGAAGATATTAAAATTCAAAATCAAAAATTATTGGCAGTTTATAACAAATTATCAGGATGATAAAATAAATTATTTCTATGGATAATCACCAATCAAACGCCCCCGGCGTATAAACAGCTATCGCCCAAAGAATCCTGGCCGGGTCATGGAACGGATCTCTCATTCGCTCGCTCCAAGTTTCATTTGCTTCGATATACACAGACACTTTATAATCTTTCCCATTGGAACCATAAATATAACAGAAGCCGCAACTGCTTAAATCCTCTGCGACCGGATCAATGGGCAGCACCGACAAATATTGTGGAGCCAGACCTGGAATATAACCGTTCGGGCCAGAAGTTGGATGCAGCGGCGCATAACATTCACAATATTGATGGGACCACCAAGCTGCTTCGGCATATCCAGGGGGAATCGTCTGATGGTCAATGCTGTATGCCTGGGTTACTGGATAACTTCCATGATCATTATGGTACATCTCCAATGCCTGTTTGATATGGTTTAAACTCGCGCGGCGGTTAGCATCGCGCGCTTTTTTGTTTTGCGACACCACGCCCGCCATAACGATCGCCGCTATCAATCCGGTACAAGCGACCACCACTAATAATTCAACTAAAGTAAAACCCTGTCTATTCTTTTTTGTTTTATCCATATTAAATAAATGATTTTTTAAAACTTTTTATTGATTCACCAGCATTGCTGCTGGAAAAAATCGCCGAACCAACAGCTAAATAATTCGCGCCAGCGGCAATAACTTCTTTGGCATTATCTAAATTTATACCACCATCAACCCCGATTTTAACAGTCGGGTATTTTTGCCGCAACGCCTTAATTTTTTCTAAAACCGCCTTTTTAAATTCCTGGCCGGCAAAACCGGGATTGACGCTCATTAATAAAACCAAATCCAAATTATTAATATATGGCTCCAGCGCTTCAATCGGCGTTTCCGGATTTAAAGCAACGCCAAACTCCTTATCCGCTTGATGTGTTTTTTCCATTAAATCGGAAAAATTATTTATCGCTTCCCAATGAACGATAATTCTTCCAACCTTGCTTTCCAGCCATTCCCCGACCGCTTTCGCCGGTTCCGCCACCATTAAATGGGCTTCCAAAAATAAATTTGTCTTCAATTTTTCTAAATCTGCTGACTCCCCCCAGGTCTTATTGGGCACAAAAATACCGTCCATAATATCCAGCTGGACAGCCTCAACATAAGGCTCAACAGATTTCAATCTAGCCACGAGTTCATCAAAGCTTTTCACAATGACAGCAGGAATAATTTGTATCATAAAATAATCTATTCGCTTTGTTTAGCGCACCAATTTTGGCAAGTAGTATCCGTGTTGCCTTTTTCAGCCATGCAATTAACATAACAACTGCTTTTATCGTTACTTCCGCTCTCCTGATTATCTGTTTCTACAACAGGAACCGGTTGATAAATAGTCACCTCGGCTTTTTGAATTATCTCATTTCTAAACCCCGAAAACCAAACATAACTATTATAATAATTCGCAAACTTGCCATCATAACCCGGTCCATTATAAATGAATCCCTTTGCGCCCGATTCGGCCAATTTTTCCAGCAAACACTTCGTATCTGCCTGCGAGCTGAGCGGCGGAAAATTGCACCAATAGTCCTGCCCTTTGCAGGCGACCTCATCCCCTTGCCCGCCTAATTCGGCAATCCAAAACAATTTTGTTTTATTTTGTTTCGCTTCCAACTTATAAAGCGCCTCATTCAAGCTGGAATTTATTCTTGACCCGCTGTTGCAAGCGTCTTTGATAAAAATATCGAAACCGATGCCATCGGCATATTGGCTGGCGCCAGCGGCGATAACATTATCGTAATTATTGGGCTTAAAAGTTCCAAAATCTACAATTTTAAAAATAACCGGCACGTTGCCAACCATCGCCTTTAACTCTTTGGTATACTCGCCGAGTTTTTGCCCATATTGGTCAGCAGTGTAGGTATTAGGCCAAGTAAAATCATTATTTATTTCATTCCAAATAACCATGGCGCGCAGACCATCTTTTGAGACTGCCGCGGCATACGGTTTCCATGAATCAATTATCTGTTGTTTAACGGCCGGATCAAATAATTTTGACGCATCCTTAATAATCGGACCGGTCAAAAATATAGCGTTGAAAGTTCCACCGCTATTGCTAACCGAAGTGGTAATTGCGTCTAATTTCGCCGGATCTTTATAAATATTGCCTGCATCAGAATCAATCCAGATATTAAGATCCGTTAAATTAAAACTATTGCTAATGTCTTTTATAGCAAAACCGGTATATGGTATGTACGGCTGACCGTCCCACCAAAGCATATGCTTATCATCTATATACCAAGCATGAGATTTAGTGCAATTTTTACAAGTATAATTTCCAGCAGTAAAAGTTGAAGGGATAACAGATGATGATGGAGAAAGATCATCAGAGAACGGCAAAGCGCCCAATGGCTGCTGGCTCGTCTGGGGTGAGCTTGTTCCTGATAAAAAATATTTAAAAATAAAATAACCGCCGATGGCTATTAATAAGACCACCGCGCCAATAATTAAAAACCATTTCCGCTTTTTCACGATGAAGCTTTGGCGGCTTTCGCCTGGCGGAGAAACTGGCGGAATTGAAGTGGCTGGGATCGGTTGTTCCATTCTTTAATTTAATTATTTATTCTGAAAATTTTTCTATTTTTTCCAGCCGCCTCACATGCCTCTCCTCTCCGGAAAATTCCGTGTCCAGCCAAATTCTCAACAGTTTTTTGGCGGTTTCCGCGTCAGTGGTCCGGCCGCCAAGGCAAATAATGTTAGCATTGAGGTGCTCCGCCGCGTCGCGGGCGGTAAATTCATTATAGACGAAAGCGGCACGAATACCGGAAAATCTGTTTGCCACCATGCACATGCCCTGACCGGTGCCACAAATCAAAATTCCGCCGGCATCAGCCGTTTCCTTAATTTTCTTCGCCATCATCACCGCAAAATCAGGATAATCATCGTCCGGTTCCAGTTCAGTATTGCCCAAATCTTCCACCTCATATTCCTGGGCGATTAAATATCTTTTTAATTCTTCTTTTAGCGGATAACCGGCGTGGTCAGCGGCAATATATAACATAGAATTTATAAATCATGAATTAAATAATCAAGGATAAAAATCCTATGATTTATTATTCATAATTTGTTATTCAATTTTTTGATTTTCTTTTTTCCACTCCTTAATTTTCTGATGGTTTCCCGATAGTAATACTGCCGGCACTTGCCATCCCTTAAAATTTTCAGGCCTAGTATACTGCGCGTGCTCTAAATAGTTTTCTTCGCCATGGCTTTCTTCTTTCAGGCTTTCTTCTTTGCCCAAAACCCCTGGCAATAGCCGCGATATCGCATCTACTAATATCATAGCAGGAATCTCCCCGCCTGTCAGCACAAAATTTCCCAAAGATACCTCTTCGTCAACAATATATTCAGCTACTCGCTCATCCACCCCTTCATATCGCCCGCAAATCATGATAATTCGGCCATATTTGGCCAAACGCCGCGCATCAGCCTGCGTAAATCGCTTACCCTTAGCGGAAAAAAGTATCACCCGTGTTTTTAATTTTGAACTTTGGGATTTGAGCTTTTTTACCGCCTTATAAATCGGTTCTACCATCATCACCATTCCCGGCCCGCCGCCATAAGGCTTGTCATCTACTGATTTATGGTTATCGATTGTCCATTGGCGCAAATCGTGTGTTTTAATTTCTATTAATTCCTTTTTGCGCGCCCGCGCCAAAATTCCTTCGCCAAAATACGAATCAAAAATTTTCGGGAAAATTGTGATAATATCAAATTTCATAGTCCTATTTCCATTCTATCATTTTTTGCCAAAAACAAAAGCCGCATTACTGTGGCTTTTGTCTAAAATTAAAAATTGAAATTATAGTTTCAATTCATCAACAACCTGGTCAACATCGCGAACGACGGAACTTTCTTCCGAGCGCATCGGACGCGGACCACGGCCGCCTTCCGGCTCTTCAATTTTGAAGTTAACGCGGGCGTTATGCTTGGCCCCGATAACCCGTAAAAGAGTGCGGATGGCGCGAGCGGTTGAGCCTTGCCGGCCGATAACTTGACCCATATCCTGCGGATTGACTTTGAGAGTTAACAAAACTCCCATTTCATCAACCGTGCGGTCAGTCTTAACCTCGTCCGGATGGTCAACAATGCTCTTGATGACAAAATCAACAAAATCCTGATCTGGATAATTTGCCATGTCTTTCTTTATTTTTTACTGTTATATATACTGTCATTCCCGGAGTAGTCGACCCAGAATTCTCTGCCTACTGCCGTTATTTTTAATATATCACCTGCCGCGTTTTGGTGTCAATGTTAGAAATAAAAAATGCGGGGCTATACCAACCCCACATTTTATACTAAAATATATTTTACTTACTAAATATTACTTTTCTTCCACTGCCGTCGGTGCCTCAGCTGTTTCATTTTTTATTTCCGGTGTTTCCGTTACTTCAATCTTTTCTTCCGCCTTGTTTTCTTCTAAAACCGGTGTTTCAATATTTTCCGCTTTTTTACTTTCTTCCGCTGCCTTAACGGCTTCTGCTTCTTTTGCCTTTCGCGCTTCCACGGTTTTCTTTTTCGGCTGCCAGGCCTTAACTTTTTTCGCTTCCACGATTTTTTCACTCACTAATAAATTATGCACGGTCGGCGAGGCCTGAGCGCCTTTAGACAACCAATACAAAATCCGATCCTGTTCAAAATTCTTGGTTTTCAATCGCGGATTATAATGCCCTAAAATTTCAATAAATTTGCCCTTAACGGAACTCTTTTTATCGGCCAAAACAACCCGATAAGCCGGGGCATTCTTTTTACCAATTCTAGTAAGTCGTATTACTAACATATAAATAAAGCTACACTAAAAATAAATTATTGTCAAAAATTTTATCGCTTTACTGTCTTGGCTAAGCAATAAACACAAAGACAAACTCCAGTTAAAATCTACTTGCTATTTCCGTTCCATTCCTTCACCCGCAAAGCATTTTCCGCCGCCTGTTGCTGGCCTTCCTGTTTAGATGAACCCTCGCCCTCAGCCACCAGTTCACTTTCTAAAAATACGCCAATTTTAAAATGTTTAGCGTGGTCTGGTCCCCATTCTTTCAGCACCTCATAACTGGGCGTGATCCCCACCCGCTCCTGCGCCTCTTCCTGAAAAACACTCTTCGCATCACGGTATGAGCCGGTTTCTAAAATCTGTGGCAAATGAGTTAGAATATTTTTTTCAATAAAAATCTTTACTGCCTCAAACCCTTGGTCTAAATAAATCGCGCCAATCAATGCTTCCATGGCATTGGCTAAAATACATTGCCGCGCCCGGCCAGTATCTTTAGCCTCGCCGCGGCTCAAAAGCACAAAATCGTTTAAATTTATTTCTTCCGCCACTTCGGCTAATTTTTTGGCGTTAACCAGCGCCGCCCGCCAATTGGTCAGCTCGCCTTCCGGACTATTATAATTTTTGAATAAATTTTCCGTAACAATCAATTCCAAGACCGCATCGCCTAAAAATTCCAACCGCTCATTATGATCTAGCTGAAAACTCGGATTTTCGTTCAAATAAGACCGGTGGGCCAAAGACTGTAATAACAAATCTTGATTATCAAATTTAACACCAATCCTCTGCTCTAATTTAGATAGATCCTTCATTTAAAATTCATATAACACAAAACATGTAACATGTAACTTTTGCTCAAACCGACGCATATCCAGGCCGGCAGAAATTTTGTTACATGTTGTATGTTACATGTTATATGGTTTATTCATCTTTCTGCGGCTCGCCGATTTCCCGATACAGACGAATTTACCAGAACTCTCGCCACCAAAATTTTTTGCCAGCTCAATTGCCTCATTTATTGCCACCTTAGGCGGCACTTCCTGGCGGTTGCCAAAAAGCAATTCGTATAAACCTAGGCGCAAGATATTGCGGTCAACCAAAGTTATCTGCTCTAAGGGCCACTCCGGCGCCGACTTAGAAATAATTTTATCCAGCTTAGCCAAATTATCAATCACGCCATTGACTAAACGTAAAATGAAATCTCGGCCCTCTATTCCCGGCCCAAATTCTTGGATATTTTTTTCTAAAATCCCTTCCAGCTTAGTTGCCTCCCGTCCCCAAAAATCCCATTCGTAAAGGGTTTGCATGGCAATGGAACGAGATAAATGACGATTAGCCATAAAATTATTTTGATTAACGAGGACGACGTGCCCCGCCGTTGCGAAACAGATCATCCGAGCGCTATCAAAATACAGGGGTTTTGATACCCTTTATTTACTTTCCTTGGCTTTTTCTTCCTGCTCCGCTAGCTCCTTAGCGCGTTTCTTCTGTTCCCGCTTGGTCAATTTTTTCATCACATCAATAACCTGCCGCCCTTGATAAGTGCCACAGTTTTTACAAGCCTGATGCGGTAAAACCGGGCTGCCGCATTTCGGGCATTTTGACAAGCTTAAGACCTTCAGCGCTAAATGCGAGCGCCGCCGGTTCCTTCGTGATTTAGTGTGTCGTTGTCTTGGTATTGGCATGCCAATATTGTTTAAAAATTATTTAGTAAAAGGTATCAATCCCATATTATCCAATAATAATCTTGCTTCCTGATTATTTTTTTCTATCATCAGCGCCCGCTGCCAAGCAGCCCGCGCTTCGGAAAAATTTCCCACTTGATAATATATTTTGCCCAGCGCCAGCTCGGCAGCAATAAATTTTTTGTCCAACCGCAGGGCTTTTTGAAAATATTCTATTGCCTGATTGCCGGTTTCTTTATTTTCAGCGTATAAAATCCCTAAATTATATAATACTTCCTTGGAACCGGCATATTTTTCTAGACTTTTTTCAAAAAATAAAATGGCTAAGTCATCGCGTCCGATTGTCTGAAAAAATAAGCCCAATTGGTTTAATTCTTTAATATCCTGACTTACTAATAAATCCTGCGCTTGAACCGTTAATTTATCCCCCGTTAAAGCGTGCTGCTTTATTAAAGAAGCATAGCCAGGAATATCGCGCACCCAAATAGCAACCGCACCATCGAGGTAAACCATTGTCCAGCCGCTACGGATAGGCATTATCTCTAAAAATCTCCTGCCCCAGGGCGTTTGATCGGTATGCAAGAAAAACACATAATCCAGACCGTATTCTTGCGAATATTTATTCCAAACCGCCTCATCCTGCTGCATCGGAATATAAACCCGCTGGAAAAAATCGGCTGGATAGGCTTCGGGCCGGCCATCCACAAAAATCTTTTGTTGTGGATATAACCGCCAAATCAGATAACCGCCAATGTCAAAATTATTGAACATTCGGCCGGTAATATTTTGTTCTTTTAAAAAATCAACCGCCTTGGCGGCGCCCGGCGGAACGATTAAACCGAATTTTTCATTCCTATTTGCCTGTAAATAATATTTGTTAGTTACAAACAAATAAACGCCTCCGATTAGAATAACAAAAATTGCCGCTAGGGTCAAGAGGCGTAAAAAGACGCGCCATAATGAACGGCCCCAGCGAACAAAATACTTATCATAATCTTGGCGCGCCTGAGAGAAATTAACGGCCAATATCGGCCAAATCGCCAACCCCAGCAAGGGAAAGTTCCGGATCGCCCGCCAGGATAAAACCACGAACAATAAACCGGTCAAAAAATAAAATAACCTAAAACGGCGTATATTGATTATAAAGCTCAAAACCAAAAGAATTACGGTTATTTTGAAAAAAACAATCGTCGGATTATCCATTAATGTTTCCAAAAAAAACGGCGACTGGTTCTCTGCGATAGAATAACCATAATTCTTAAAAATCACTAACGGATAAAGCAAGCCGCGCCAAGTATTGGGATTAACAAGACAAACCGCGCCTAAAGCCAAGCCGGAAACCGCTAAAAATATAACGTGCCTGATAAAGGCTTTTCTCCTGTCTAATTGGAATAATTCCCTCCGCCTAACCCAAAGCCGATCTAAAAAGAAAAAGAAGAAAATTACCGGCCCAAAAATAAATGAAATGTGCAAGTTAACCCAAAACAATTGCAGCGGCAATAACAGCCAAAATGACCAATTAATCCGCTGGCGGTTTTTTTCCAAAATATACAAAAACAATGCTAAAATCAGCCAACCAAAAACCTCAGGCCGGATATCAACGCGCTCGGATAACAGGCCTAGGCATAATAAACCGCCTAGAATCGCGGTAATAAAAAACTTTTTGCGGTAAACCAGCAAAAAAATAATGGCAAACGTTGCCAACACGAGTAAAGTATTAAAAATAATCAGCCCCTTGATGCCGATAATATTATACAAACCATAATAAATAACCTCGCTCAACCAATGATGATTAATAAAAGAAAAATTCGGCTCGGCATAAGAGTATAAATTGGTTGTGGGTACGCTTTTCGTCTGCCAAATAATCTCGCCCGTTTTTAAATGCCGGCCCAAATCCTGGTATAACGCCGTGGCATTATGCAAAAAAACCGCCGCCACCAGCGCGAATAATAATAAAATCAAACTCCCCCGTAAAATCTTGGGCCAAATGTTTTTTGACTTGTTTATATTTTTTTCGTCCACTTGAGTTAGTTTAACTTTATTTCATTTTACCATAAAATAAAAAGCCCCGCACGGCGTTCGGTAAAAAAATACCAAAAAACACCGTGCGGTTTGAATAAAAAATCAAAAAAATATACCCCATAATCACTTAACCGCCGCGGGCATTAAAAAGAGCAATAGCCCTTTTGATTTCGCGAATTAATTCGCCTGTGATTGTTTCAACGGCAACCCCATACGATGCAATAAATCCTTTCGTATAGCCGGCAATAGATCTATCAAGCCAAACCCCTCCTCCACAGTCTTTACCGTTTAAAAAAGGAATTGCGATCAAAACTTCGCCCTCTTCCGTCTTGACTTTTACCAGGAATTTCAAACCAAAAGCCCAGCTGTAACCATCTGATGCCGCGACTTTCTTAAATCCTTCATAGCCTTTGATTACTCCGGAAATTTCATTCAATAACCGGACATTAGGCATTTTTGTTGAGTTAATCTCAAGACGGTTAAAAAGTGTATTTAATAAAGCCATATTCTTTGTGAATATGGGACCATTATACCCCCTAAGCTGCCCGGAACATTTTTTTCTACTCATTTCTTTCTCCTCTCAAATATATTTTCAATTCTTTTTTTATTCAAAATAAAAAGGACTAACCAGTCCCCTCCTTCAAATAATCATAACAATTCCAAGAAATAAAGCAATAAAAATTTAGCTATTCAAAAGAAACCGTACCGGCGCGAAGGTGCGGCGGTGGATAGCGCAAGGGCCGTGTTGTTTAAGCGCAAAAAAATGCGCTCGGGTGCCATAGCCCTTATGTTTGTTAAAGCCGTAAACAGGATATTTCCTGTCATAGTGCGCCATCAGCCGATCGCGAGTAACTTTGGCGATAATGGAGGCCGCGGCACAGGACCAAATTTTTTCATCGCCCCGCTTTACGGCTTTTTGGTTGATATTCATTCCATCTAGTATAAAGTTTCCATCTAATAACAAATATTCCGATCTAACGCCTAAATCATCCAAAGCTTTCTTCATTGCCATTTTTGTTGCCTCTAAAATATTTATCCGATCAATTATCTTTTCTGAAACGATACCAACGCCATATTTAATGTTTGGCTGATTAGTCAAAATCCCGTACCAGCGTTCACGCTGGCTAGCGCTGAGCTTTTTTGAATCATTTATTTCTTGAATTTTAAACTTTGAATTTATGGCAACCGCGGCCGCAACCACCGGCCCGGCTAGTGGTCCCCGCCCCGCCTCATCCAGACCAACAACAAAATTATATCCTTGTTGCCAAAGTTTCTTCTCATAATTGAAATCGGGATGTGTTTTTTTTGTCTGATATGCTCTGTCTGCCATATTAATCTATTTTAATTCTAGCACGCTCCTGCCGTTGCTAAAAACGTCCTTTCTGTTCTATAATCAAGAAAGTGAGAGAAATGAAAATGAATTTTCATTTCCGAACGAACGTAGATTATACAAAGTATAATACTCTTATATGAATGAAAATAGACTTAATCTCAGCTGGTCAGCCGTCGAAAAGGCGCTCAATGAAGGAACTTTTTCCGGCTATAAAATTGGCATCCTGGAAACAGAAAAATTGTTTAAGGACTTCCTTAAACAAAAAAATATCCCCGGACAGAACATAAGCCGCCAAATCAAATATGTTAAGCGTTTTTTAAGTTTACCCGACAAATTAAGTTACAGCTGGCACACCTGCCAACGGATTATCCTAGAACCGGATTTTGAGATAAATCGTGAGGAAACCAAACAAATAATTTCTGGCTATTGGCAAGCGATGATTGACATTGAGGAAGCGGTTGAGTCACTGAACAGCTGGGAAAAAATTTCCCTGCGATTCAAATATTTTTTGAGTATTGTGATAAAAAAAATGCGCTGGTTTGTCGGCGCCTTTTTCGCTTTAGTCGCCCTGATTTGGTTCTTAAGCGAGACGCTCTGGGGACAAACCGCCAGCCGCGCGATTCTTATTGCCAATCATTTTTTTATTTTCCAAATCCTCTACTGGACCGCGATTATCATTATTGGCTTGGCGGTTTTAATGGGCATATTATATTTTATACTTAAACAAAAAAGCCGGTTCTGAAAAAGCACCTGAATGAAATTCACACATTTACACGTCCACAGCCATTATAGCCTGCTTGACGGCCTCCCTAAAATAGACGCGCTCATTGAGCGCGCTTTAGCGCTGGGCATGGATTCTCTGGCGCTGACTGACCACGGCTCCCTCTATGGCGCAGTAGAATTTTATCAAAAAGCCAAAAAGAAAGGATTAAAACCGATTATCGGCGTGGAAATGTATGTGACGCCCGGCGACATGCATGAAAAACAACCAAATGTTGATAATAAGCGTTTCCATTTGATACTGCTCGTTAAGGATAAAACCGGCTATGAAAACTTGGTTAATTTAGTCACCCTGGCCTGGCTGGAAGGATTTTATTATAAACCGCGCGTTGATAAAGAACTATTAAAAAAATATGCCAAAGGTTTAATTGCCACCTCAGCTTGTATAGCCGGCGAAATTCCCCGCGCTATTATCAATGGCGATATGGCTAAAGCGGAAATATTAGCTAAAGAGTACAATGAAATTTTTGGCCAAGGAAATTTTTATCTGGAACTGGCGCATCATCCCAATATTCCGGAACAAGCAATCGCCAACGACGGCTTAATAAAACTGTCAAAAAAACTGGGCATTCCTTTGACCGCCGCCCATGATACTCATTATCTTAACCCCGAAGATGCCGCGGCCCAAGACATTCTCATGCTGGTTAATACCGGCGCCAGCATTGAAGATGCTGACCGGCTGACGATGAAAGACAATGATTTTTCTTTGTGCCCGCCGGAAAATATGTGTCAGTGGTTTGCCCAGACGCCGGACGCGCTGACGAATACCGCTAAAATAGCCGCTGCCTGCAATTTTGATTTTGAACTCGGCAAATATCAATTGCCGCATTTTGTTGTCCCCGACAAACGTTCAGCTGAAGAATATTTAAAAGATCTCTGTTTTATCGGCCTGCCCAAGCGCTATCAAGGAACAATCGATAAAAAAATATTAGACCGATTGGAATATGAACTTGGTATAATCAAAAAAACCGGCTTCGCGCCATATTTTTTAATTGTCCAAGATTTTATCAATTGGGCCAAAAGCCAAAATATTGTCGTCGGTCCGGGCCGCGGCTCGGCCGCCGGCTCGCTAGTCGCTTACCTCCTAAACATCACCAATATTGACCCGCTAAAATATAATTTGATTTTTGAACGGTTCTTGAATCCGGAAAGAATTTCTATGCCTGATATCGATTTGGATTTTGCCGACACGCGGCGCGAAGAAGTTATTGATTATGTCCGGCAAAAATACGGCGCTGACCACGTAGCGCAAATTATTACTTTCGGCACTATGGCCGCCCGCGCCGCCATCCGCGACACCGGCCGGGCCATGGGCTTAGCTTACCAGCTTTGCGACCAGGTAGCCAAAACTATCCCCATGGGCTCAACCCTGGAAAAAGCACTGGAAGAATCATCTGAATTTAAACAACTTTACGACTCTGACGACCAAGTCAAAAAATTAGTGGATACGGCTAAAAAATTAGAGGGCGTGGCCCGCCACGCTTCAACTCACGCGGCCGGCGTGGTTATCACTAAAGACCCGCTAAGCAAGCTGGTCCCCCTACAGCGCCCGACGCAAGATGACAAATCCATTGTCACTCAATATGAAATGCACGCTATTGAAGATTTAGGACTGCTCAAAATGGATTTTTTAGGCTTAAAAACACTTACCCAAATCGAAAGCGCCATCAATATAATCAAAAGCACCAAAAACATAAATCTGGATATCTCCACGCTGCCGCTGGACGACAAAAAAACCTACAAACTCTTGCAGGAAGCAAAAACTACCGGCGTTTTCCAGCTGGAATCGGGCGGCATGAAAAGATATTTAAAAGAATTAAGGCCATCGGTCTTTGAGGATATCATCGCTATGGTGGCATTATACAGGCCAGGCCCGATGGAATTTATTCCTGATTTTATCGCCCGCAAACATGGCAAAAAAAATATTGAATATATTCATCCGGCGCTTGAGCCGATCCTAAAAAATACCTATGGCATCGCTGTTTATCAAGAACAATTAATGGTTGTCGCCAACCAGCTTGCCAACCTAACACTGCCCGAAGGTTATACTCTGATAAAAGCCGTCTCTAAAAAAATAAAAGAGCTATTGGATGAACAAAAAAAGAAATTAATCAACGGCATGATCGCCAACAACATTAGCGGCGAGACTGCCGAAAAAATTTGGCTGTTTATCGAGCCATTCGCCCGCTACGGCTTTAATAAATCCCACGCCACCTGCTATGCCATGATTGGCTACCAAACCGCCTACCTCAAGGCGCATTATCCGACCGAATTTATGGCCGCGATCATGAATTCCGAATCTGATGACATTGAGCGCATCGCTTTTCTAATTGACGAGTGCCGCAAAATGAATATTGAAGTGCTGGCGCCGGACATTAATGAAAGCTTGGCTAATTTTACTTTTATTAAGGACGGCGTTATTCGTTTCGGCCTGGCGGCGATAAAAAACGTCGGCTCAAATATCGTCGATGCTATTGTTGCCGAACGCAAAGCTAACGGACCCTTCCAGTCAATTACCGATTTTATTGAACGGGTGCAAAACAGAGACCTAAACAAAAAATCACTGGAATCGCTGATTAAATGCGGCGCGATGGATAATTTGGGTGAACGTGGTCAATTACTTTATAATTTAGAGCAATTATTACAATTCGCCCGAGAAATTCAAAAACCAAAATCAAACGGCCAAAAATCGCTTTTTGATTTTGCCGCGTCCAACGGCGGTTCTATCGCCAAGCCTAGCTTAACTCTGCAAAATTGCACTCCTGCTTCAGCGAAAGAACGGCTCAACTGGGAAAAAGAGCTGCTCGGACTTTATATATCCGACCATCCGGTCAAGCCATATGAAGCGGTTATTGCCAAATATGCCTTGTTGCCATCAAAAATTCCCCAACAGATGGTCGGCCAAAAAATTAAAGTCGGCGGTGTCATCAGCAAAATTCATAAAATTATCACTAAATCAGGNNCCCGCGCGCCAAAATTGAATGCCTGATTTTCCCCAACACCCTGGAACGCACCGCCACTTTCTGGCAGGAGGACAAAATTGCTATTCTCGGTGGCCGGCTGGACGACAAAGATGGCGCATTCAAACTCCTCTGCGAAGACGCTCAGGAACTTAACGAAAACCATTTACGCAATCATCGTTAAATTTCTTTTTTCACTTATCACTAAAAAATAAAATGCAACGATAGCATAGTTGACACTAAATCCCCTCGGCTTTAAAATACTTCTAGGACAATGAAACGGTCTAACCAGCCGCCTTTCGACAAACTCAGGATAAACCGAGCAACCGAAACATTGTTCTCGCGTAGTACCGGCGCACAGGTATAAGAGCGCCCAGAAATCACTGGGAAACCGAGTGGAACCCCCCGCAGTTGCGGGGCTCGGTATCAGAGTGATTTTTGGGCGTATTTTAATATAATTAGAAATTAAACCATATGAAAAAACAACAAAACGACCTAGAAACTTTAAGACATTCAATATCACACATTTTAGCTGCCGCCGTACTTGAAATGTTTCCCGAAGCTAAATTTGCTATCGGCCCGGCGATTGAGAACGGCTTTTATTATGATTTTGATCTGCCACGCACGCTAATCCCCGAAGATTTGCCCTTATTAGAAGAAAAAATGCGCACGTTCATCACGCAAAATTTACCGTTTGAAAAATCGGAAATTGACGCTAAAAAAGCGCAAGAACTTTTTAAAAAAGCTAAACAACCTTATAAGATAGAGTTAGCAGAAGATTTAATAAAAAACGAAAAAGTAAAAAAAGTATCGCTTTATAAATCCGGCCCTTTTGTTGACCTTTGCGCTGGTCCGCATATTGCCAATACCAGCGAAATTAATTCCGATGCCTTTAAGCTGACAAAAATTGCCGGCGCTTATTGGCGCGGCGATGAAAAAAATAAAATGCTCCAGCGGATTTACGGCGTAGCCTTTGAGACCAGGGAAGAGCTGGATAAATATTTAAAAAATTTAGAAGAAGCCGAAAAACGCGACCACCGAAAGATCGGCAAAGAACAAGATTTGTTTTCTTTCCATGATGTCGCACCCGGCATGCCTTTCTTCCATCCTAAGGGCATGATAATTTATAATGAGCTCAAAAACTTCTGGCTGGAAGCTCAAAAAGAATTTGATTATCAAATGATGCTAGCCCCATCTATGCTTGATATTTCTATCTGGAAACAATCGGGCCACTGGGACCATTATAAAGATGACATGTATTTTATTAAGGCTGGTAAGGGTGAAAAAGAATTCGCCCTGCGGCCGATGGATTGCCCAGGCGCTATTTTAATTTATAATAATTCCCTCAAATCTTACCGCGACTTACCGCTGCGTTTAGCCGAACCAGGCCTCATTACCAGAAAAGAAAAATCCGGACAGCTTAATGGACTTTTCCGTGTCCAGCAATTTATCCAGGATGATGCCCATATTTTCTTGGCGGAGAATCAAATTGAAGCGGAAATCAAAAATGTTATAAATCTGGTCAATATGATCTATCAACCTTTCGGTTTAAAATATAAAGCGTTTCTGGCGACCAGGCCAAATGATTTTATGGGCGAAAAAAGTTCCTGGGATAAGGCCGAAACGGCTTTGCAAAACGTTCTTGACCAAGTTTACGGCCAAGGAAATTACGGCTTAAAGGAAAAAGACGGCGCGTTCTATGGCCCAAAAATTGACTACCAGCTGGAAGACGCCATCGGCCGTACTTGGCAATGCGCGACTATTCAGCTTGATTTCCAAATGCCCGGCAAATTCAACTGCCGCTATATAGACAACCAGGGCCAAGAGCAAACACCGGTTTTAATCCACCGCACAATCATGGGTTCGTTTGAACGATTCCTGGGAATTTTAATTGAACACTTTGCCGGTGTCTGGCCTGCCTGGCTGGCGCCGGAACAAGTTTGGGTTTTACCTATCGGCGAACGGCATGAAGAATATGCGCTTGCGGTCATTGAAAAATTAAAAACTGCTGGCATTCGCGCCCTGATTAAAGCTGACAGCGAAACTATCGGCAAAAAAATTCGCGCCGGCGAAACACAGAAAATCCCCTACCTGCTCGTGGTCGGCGACAAAGAAATCACAGCTGATTCAGTCGCTGTGCGCCAACGTGGCCAAGGAGATTTAGGGGCAATGAAAATTAATGAATTTATTAAAAAAATTACACTAGAAATAAAAGATAAAAAATGTTAATCTGGTTAAAAAAAATCTGGCCATTTATCATCCTCGCTGTTCTCGCTCTTATTATCCACTTCGCTTTCCTCTCTTATCCCGCCCAAGTCGTCTTCGACGAAGTCCACTTTGGCAAATTTGTCGGCGCTTATTTTACTCATCAATATTATTTTGATATTCATCCACCGCTGGGCAAACTGATGATTGCCGGCTGGGCCAAACTCAATGGCCTCAATCCGGTTTTCGCCTTTGAAAAAATAGGCGAAGCTGTTCCAGCACAAACTCTTTTTACCTTGCGTTTCTTGCCGGCTCTCGCCGGCGCCCTGTTTGTTCTAGCCTTTACCTGGCTCGCCTATCTCATCAGCCGATCCAAACAAACCGCGCTTATCGCCGGCTTTTTGATTCTCTGCTGTAATGCGATTTTAGTGCAGACAAAATTTATCCTGGTAGATGGATTTTTATTGTTGTTTGAATTTCTAGCTTTTTGTTTTTTCCTTTTATGGCAAAGGCAAAAAACTTACGGCGTTAAATGGTGGTCATATCTGGCGCTCACCGGCCTTAGTTTTGGCCTAACAATTTCTATCAAGTGGACAGGCGTGGCCACCATCGGAGTTATAGGCATAATTTTATTAGTTACCAAATGGAGAAAAATAAAAGAATTGGCTATCGTAATTCCAACGCTTCTTATCCTTGGTTTTGCTGTCTATGCCATTCCCTTTTATATTCATTTTCAGCTTCTGCCAAAGTCCGGTCCGGGCGACGCTTTTATGGGCTGGCAATTTCAGCAGGAATTAAAATACGGCCGCGATGCGGTTTATCAGCCGCTGACTTTTTGGCAAAAATTTTTTGAATTGAATAAAACTATGTATACCGCCAATGCCAGCATCACTAGCGAACATCCTTTCGGCAGCCGCTGGTATCAATGGCCGTTCAACGTCAAACCGGTCTACTACTGGCAAAATGACAGCGGCATAACCAGCCAAACCGCCAATATCTATTTAACGGGTAATCCGTTGCTTTGGTGGTCAGCCAGCCTAGCGGTAATCTATACCTTGTGGCTCTTCTTGTCTAAAAATAATCGCCGCCGGACAGAGCCGATTTTTTACATATTGATATTGGCTTATTTCGCCAATTTATTGCCCTTCATGCTGGTTAAAAGAGTCGCCTTTCTTTACCATTACCTGCTAGCTGCTTCTTTCGCCGTCATGCTACTGTCTTTTTATTTTTCTAAAATTTATTCCAAAAATAAAAGGGTGTTTATCTCGCTAATAGCTATAATCATACTGGGCTTCATTTTCATTTCGCCACTTTCCTACGGCTGGAATATCTCTAGAAATTTTTTCTCGCAAGAATTAAAAATAATAAATTTACTTAATTAAAAACCAATAAAAACTATCCACAGAACATTCGGCGTACTTTATCATATATTGTGTTATAATAAATACATTGAATAATCAAAAAATTATGAAAAAAAGAGGCATCAATACACAACGAATTCTTTTATTTACTTTGGTGGCCGTGGCATTTTTCGGTTTTCTTCTTTGGTCTATCGCCCAGTCACAAGAAGAGCAAGAAGCATTAATCAGCGGATCACTATTAGTAAAAAATGGCATGGTTTCCAATAAAGCCATAAAAATAACTTCACCAATTACTAACAGCACCATTAGCAATCCAGTAACTATCAGCGCTAAGGCTGAAGAAGGAATATATAAAATAAAAATTAAAGACACCAAAGGATTAGTGCTGGGCGAAACAACCGCTCAAATTAAAAAAAACCAGAGCGCGTTTTCCTTATCTTTAAAATATAAAAAAGCTAGCACCATGGCTGGCTTTATAGAGATATTTAAATCTGGCGATAATAAAGCGGAATTATACAAACTTTCTGTTCCAATTATATTTAAAAAGTGAAATTAAAATAAAAACAAGATATAACAGCGGCGCTTGAAAAAGTGCCGCTGTTTTGTTAGTATCCGAGATATGAAATATCATATTATTACTTATGGCTGCCAAATGAATACCTCGGATACCGAACGCCTAGCCACTAAATTAAAACAAGCCGGCCACCAACCGGCTAAAAACTCGATAGCTGCTGAATTAATCTTGATTAATGCCTGCTCAGTCCGTCAATCAGCTATTAACCGGGTTTTTAGCCAAATAGAAAATCGTAAAAACAAAAAAATAATTATTGCCGGCTGCGTCCTCGAAAATGATAAAAAGAAAATTTCCGACAAATACAAAGATATTTTATTTTGGAATCCCAATGAATATTTCTGTTTACCGCCGACTCACAACAGCCTTTTCCGCGCCTATGTGCCAATTATGACTGGCTGTAACAATTTCTGCTCCTATTGCGTTGTCCCCTATACCCGCGGACGCGAACAATCCCGCCCAGTTAATGAAATCATCACCGAAATTAAATCACTAATCAAAAAAGATTATAAAGAAATTACTTTGCTGGGACAAAATGTAAATTCTTATTCATATAATAAAAGACTGCCGCTTGAACGGAGCAAGCAAAAACAAGCAAAATTGAAGACTATAAATTTTATAGATTTACTCAAACAAATCAATTCCTTGCCCGGCAATTTCCGATTAATTTTTCTTACTTCCCATCCAAAAGATATGTCCAGTGGATTAATTGAGGCTATCGCCAAATGCAAAAAAGTTTCACCCTATATTCACCTGCCGATACAATCAGGCGATAATATAATTTTACGAAAAATGAACCGCCGCTATACTGCCATACACTATAAAAATCTAATAAAAAAACTCCGGGCCGCGTTCAAAAAATATCGGCCTGCCTTTCCACCGCTGGCAATTTCCACCGATGTTATCGTTGGCTTCCCAGGTGAAACAAAAAAACAATTTCTTAACACCGCCAAACTAATGCGGGAAATTAAATTTGATATGGCTTATTTGGCGCGCTACTCACCCCGTGCCCGCACCGCCGCCGCTTGCTTAAAGGACGATATTTCACCGGCCGAAAAAAAACGCCGTGAAAATATTTTAAATGATATTCTGGCAAAAACAGCCCTAATCAATAATAAAAAATATATTGGTAAAATAATTCCGGTTTTTATTGAAAAAAATAAAAACGGCTTTGCTTTCGGCAAGACCACTACCAATAAAACTGTCAAATTTACTGATACTTCAAAACATAAAAACATCTGCTTTGATAAAATGGTTCCTGTTAAAATCACCGCTGCTGGACCCTGGGGCTTAAAAGGAAAACCTGTAAAAATTAAATAAAAAACCGCCTTTATTAGCTGGTTAATTCACAGCCAATAAAAAGCGGGTTAAAAGATCACGATAATTGATAAATAAACTAACAGAGCATTGATCGCGACCACGATGGAAAGCGTATGCTCCAACCCCGAAGATATACCCATAAAAAGAGCTAATTCCCTAAAAGGAGGAGTTGGAATTAAAGCAACGGCCACTAAGCCGACATAACCGTATCTTTCTATAATTATCTTGGATAAATTACTCATCTCAATATCAATCCAATAAATTATAAAAAAATGGCGCCCCAACCAATGAAACATAGATGATCCTCTTTTCGTCGCGTAGAAAGCAAGTATGACATAAAGGGAATTTACCTCAATAACTAAGAGCATATTCCCTTTTAAGAGCAAGCCCAATTCATTCCAGCAGTGCCAGAAACTATCCATTTTCGCCTCCTTCAAAAAAATTTGCCAAAGAACTGGCAGTTATGATAAGTTTAACTATTCTGAATAAAAATGTCAAAGACAAAAAATATAACCAAACCAAAGCTGATTATTATTCTCGGTCCGACGGCTTCCGGCAAATCGGACTTAGCTGTCGATTTAGCGCGGCGATTTAACGGTGAAATTATTTCCGCTGACAGCCGCCAAGTTTATCGCGGTATGAATATCGGCAGCGGTAAAATTACTCAGCATGAAATGCGCGGTGTGCCGCATTATTGCTTAGATGTCGCTTCACCGCGCCTCCGTTACACGGTAGCGCATTTTAAAAAAAATGCTGAAACTGCCATTAAAAAAATCCAGGCCAAAAATAAGATTCCGATCATCTGCGGCGGCACCGGCCAATATATCAACGCGGTCATCTACAACTGGCAGATTCCGGCGGTCAAGCCAAATTTAAAATTACGCGCCAAATTGGAAAAATTAAGCGCGGACGAATTATATAAAAAGTTAAAAAAACTTGACCCACGCCGCGCTAAAAATATTGATCCGCGTAATCCCCGCCGGCTTATCCGCGCTATTGAAATTGCTGAAAAATTAGGAGCCGTACCACTCCTAAAAACCAACTCGCCATTTAATGCATTAACCTTGGGTCCGAAAAAATCACCAATAGAACTAAAAAGGCGCATCGCCACCCGCCTGGAAAAACGGTTGAAGCAAGGCATGCTGGCAGAAGTCAAAAAACTGCGCTCACAGGGCGTTTCCTGGCAAAAATTAGACGATTTTGGCCTAGAATATCGCTGGCTAGCCCGCTATTTACAAAAAAAAATCCCTAGGAAAGAAATGGCCGAGAGATTAAAAAAAGATATTGAACATTACGCTAAACGGCAGATGATTTGGTTTAAAAAATATAATCCGCAAACCTGCTGGATTAAAAACAGCCAAACGGCAATTCGTCTGGCTGAAAAATTTCTGCAATCTTAGTATCCCTTTAAAATCATTTGCAATAGCGCCATGCGGACATAAAGGCCGTTTTGTGCTTGCTGGAAATAAATCGCCCGTTTATCCTTATCAACGCCATAAGTAATTTCAAATATCCTGGGCAAGGGATGCATAATAATCATGTTGGAGTTACCCTTTTTTTTCAATAATTCAGATAAAGATACGGTTGTATACCTCTCGATTCTCCTTAAACCTTTCTTCCTGCACTCGAGTTTGATAGATAACGTCAATTTCAGGCAGCAACGATTTAAGGTCGCCGCCTTCCTGCCAATGGACCTTGCATTTATCCAAATATTCTTTGATATCGCTTTTCATTTTTGTCTGCTCTGGCGAAATAAAATATATCTGATTTTTAGAATAATGTTTGGCCAAAAAATAGCATAGCGAACGGACTGTCCGGCCATTGGTTAAATCACCAACCATGGCTATTTTTAATCCTTCAATTTTACCGAAATTTTTTTTAATAGTATAAAGATCAAGCAACGCCTGTGTTGGGTGCTGGCCGGTGCCATCACCGGCATTAATTACCGGCACACGAGAAAAATCCTGAGCGCGCCGGGCGCCGCCTTCCTTATTGTAACGCAAAACGATAACGTCGGCGTAACCGCTAATAATTTTTATTGAATCCTCCAGTGTCTCCCCCTTGGCAGCAGAAGAAAATTCCCGAGCATTTTCTGTGCCGATAACCTCACCGCCTAGCCGCTTCATCGCTGCCTCAAAACTTAAACGCGTACGCGTGCTCGGCTCATAAAAAAGCGTGGCTAAAATTTTTCCTTTCAAAGAATCTTTGGGCGGCTTTTTTTCCATTAAGCCCGCCACGGTAAAAATATCCTCAATGGTTTTTTTATCAAACTGCTGAGCATCAATGACTGAAGTTATTTTTTTCATATATATAATTAATTATTTAATTGTTTTTTTATAATTTCCATCACTAATTGCGGATTGGCTTTGCCTTTTGACGCCGCCATCACTTTGCCAACCAAAAACATCAGCGCGTTTTGCTTGCCGTCTTTATATTCGCCAACCGCTTTGGCGTTTTGCACCAAGGTCTCACCAATAATCTTATTCAATTCCTCCTCATCACTCACCTGTGCCAGATCATTTTCTTTTATAATATGCGACGGGTCAGCGCCGCTAGCAAACATTATCTTTAGAGTTGATTGCGCGCCGGTAGACGAAAGCACGCCCTGCACAAGCATCTTATTAAATTCGGCAAAATTTTCCGGCGTTATTCTATCTTTCAATTCATAATCCAAAATCTGAGCCGCCTTGGCAATTCGCGGCACTTCGGTTATTAGATAATTAGCCGCTAATTTTATGGCTTTCTTAGATTCGATTACCGGCTCGGCTTGGCTGCTCCAAGCCAAAATTTCACTAACAACATTTTCAAAATAATCAGCCAGCGATTTATTATTAATTAAAATCTCCGCGTCATTCAGCGGCAGGCCGTATTCTTCTTTGAATCTCTTTCTCTTAGCCGCTGGCAATTCCGGAATTTCACTCAATATTTTTTTACTAAATTCAACCATTCCGTCGAGCGGCGGCAAATCAGGCTCAGGAAAATAACGATAATCATGCGCTTCTTCTTTTGTCCGCTGCGAATATGTCATGCCTTTGATATCGTCCCAGCCGCGCGTTTCCTGAATAATTTTTTCCCCATTAGCCAAAGCTTCGCTTTGCCGCTTAATTTCATAATCGATTGCCCGCTCGACGACACGAAAAGAATTCAAATTTTTTATTTCTACTTTAGTGCCAAACTTATCGGCGCCGACTTCGCGCAATGAGATATTAACCTCGCACCGCATCTGGCCTTTTTCCATATCCGCGTCGGATGCTTCCAGATAACGCAAAATCAATTGCAATTCTTGGCAAAACTGCCGCGCCTCAACGCCCGAACGGATGTCGGGTTCGGTCACTAGTTCCATTAGGGGCACACCGGCACGATTCAAATCAACTAAAGAATACGGCTCGCCCGCCGGATGGGTTAATTTGCCCGTATCTTCTTCTAAGTGAATACGCGTGATACGCACCCGTTTGCCGCCAATATCCAAATAACCGTTGATTGACAAAGGTTTATCATATTGGGAAATCTGATAGCCCTTGGGCAAATCCGGATAAAAATAGTTTTTGCGGTCAAACTTAGAGAAATCCGGAATTTCGCAATTTAAAGCCAGTGCGGTCTTTACCACCTTTTTAACCGCCTCCTCGTTAATCACGGGTAAAGTGCCCGGCTGACCGGTACAAACCGGACATATATTGACATTCGGCTCTTTCTCCAAACCTAGACCATTCAAGCACGAACAAAACATCTTACTTTGAGTTTTTAGTTCAGCATGGACTTCCATGCCGATAATCGGTTCATATTTCATAATTTTATGGTATCACAGAAAAAAAAGAAAAAAAAGGGCATAAAAAAGGCCGGTGGAAACCGGCCTTTGCGATCCACCCCGCAACTGCGGGGCGAGCGCCTTTATAATTATATCATGAGTTACATATGTCAACAATTCTCGCCAAGGTCGGCGACGTACGGTGAACAGTTTCAGATATGCCGTCTTTTTTTATAACAACCAGTACCTCAGCATTAACCCGCGGCTGACATGACCTCATCGAAAGAACTATTTTATCATAGATTCTCTTAATCTCCTCTTCTTTAAAATTGATTTTTAAATCGGTTAATAACCCTTTTAAAATCATCAGCCCTCCATCAACGCCGTTTTTATTATTACCATTACTTTTTGCCATGAATGCCTCCTTCTTTTAAAAAAATGGACTAAGAAATTATATTAAGAACTAAAAAACCAGCTTTCGGATGGAAAGCTGGTTTTGTGTTTTTCAATTAAATTCTATTTACACAAAAACTCTCCATCCGCTGGCTGGCTTAACAATAACAACAGATTATCCATTGAATATAAAATAATCATATTTTTATTCTATATGTTTGCAGCTTTTTGTCAATCTCTCCGGTTGACGGCCAAATAAACATTTCTTAATAATAAAGCCACAGTCAATGGCCCGATGCCGCCCGGTGTCGGGGTTAAAAAAGAAGCTTTATTCCTAACGCTAGCCATGTCCACGTCGCCGATTATTCGTCCATCCGTGTAACGCGTGATGCCGGCATCAATTAAAATTGCTCCTTGCTTTATTAATTCCCCTTTAATCAAATTCGGACAGCCACAAACCGATATTAAAATATCAGCCTGATTAATTGCTTTTTCCGCTCCGGCAATCAAACAAACATTACGCACTTGATAAGCAAAATCGGCTTCTTCATTTTCAAAAAACATCTTTAATGCCTGGCCCAATACTTCAGAATTTACTAAAGCTAATACTTTTTTCCCGACCAAGCGCTTATCAGCTTCCTTAGCGGCGGCTAAAATAGCCGTCGGCAAAACCGGCGCTAAGACTGCTTCCCCCTTGGCTAATGCTCGCCTGTTTTGCGGATGGAAACCGTCAACGTCTTTTCGCGGACTGACAACTTCCATTATTTTATCCTGGTTCAGAACCGCCGGCAGCGGTAACTGGACAATTATTCCATTAATATCTTCACGTGCATTAAGCTCATTAATCTTTTCGATTATTTCCTCCTCTTGAACATTTTCATTGAATTTAAATTCAAAAAAATTGATGCCAACCTTTTTGGCCGCTTCTTTCTTTAGGCGGACATAAATTTCCGAAGCCGCATTATGGCCAACTAAAATAACCGCCAAACCCGGCTTTAATCTGGTTTTTTTTATCCGCTCAGCGGTTTCTTTTAAAATTTTATTAGCGACTTTTTTCCCGTCAAATAATTCCATAACATTAAATTATCGTTCATCGCCGTTGCCATTGATGACGCCTCTTTTTAAACGGCTGCTAAGTTTTTCTATATTTTCTTTAGCAATTTCATCTAATTGCAGACCCAGTTCCGAAGCCAACTGCGCCACGTACCACAAAACATCGCCTAACTCTTTTTTTATTGCCTGCACCGTTTCGCCATCGATTTTACCGCCTTTATCACGAATAACTTTTTTAATTTTTTCTGCTACTTCGCCCGCCTCGCCGGCCAACCCCAAAGTCGGATAGATAAAATTATTCCCGCTATCTGGATAAATCGCCGTTTTTTTTGATTTTTGCTGATACTCTTTAAAATCCATTAAAATATTTTATCAATTATTTTTTTAATTTCACCAGATACTTCTTCTACCGCCTGCTCGCCGTTGATAACATAGAAATTTTTATATTCTTTGCTTTCACCCAAGCGCAAGTAAGCCTGATAAATCTTTTTTAATTTTTTTTCTTTCTCAAAAAACTCCGTCCGGAAACGCGAACCGTTAATCCGCCGCATGCAAACTTTTGGTGAAACCTTAATAAAAAATGTCATATCGGGCAGGATAAATTTTTCGTTAATCTTCTTCAGCCACTCTGTATCATTATCCAATGAACCATAGGCAATGGTCGAAAAAAAATAGCGGCTGGAAATAACCACATTCCCCTTCGCCATGGCCGGCAGCACTTCCGACTCCAAATGATGCGCCCGGTCAGCGCAATAAAGCAGCTGGATGCCGGTATTGGAAAGAGACCACTGGTGCGTCAAAATACCGCGGATTAGGCCGCCAATGATATTATTGGTTGGCTCGGTGGTCAAATGAGTTTTAACGCCCTTTGATTTCAAATACGCATCCAACAGACCAATCTGCGTGCTCTGCCCTGAACCATCCAAACCCTCAAAAACAATAAATTTTCCCTGCCGCACATCAGTTTTATTTTTTTTCATATTATTTTGCCCAACAAGGACAATATGTCTCGTCGAAGCGAGACGTATTGTCCAAGCGACGACAAAATACAGGGTTTAATATCCTTTATTTTTTTTCAGAAATATCTTGCAAACCCCGTGATATATCCCAATCGCTTGGCTCTAAATCACAATTTAATTGTAAATCAGGAAATTTTTTAAGCAAAGAATGCCTCATTTTAAATGCAATATCCCTTAGAGTCGGATGAACCATTTTACCGCTACGCAGCTCTATAACATAAATAGCCGCCGGTAAACCATAGGATACCCGACAAGATGCGTTAAACCCTAGAGCAATATAATACTGCTTAATTTCCGCGACGGTTTTTAATACATTAATCTTTATTTTTTGCTCTTTAATTAATTTTTCCGCCTTGATTTTTGATTCCTTCGGAAGCTGGTTTAAATACCATTGATTAAATCCCAATTTGGTCGTTAAAAGCGGCATCCGACAAACACCATTGCGATGACGCTGTAAATCACGAAAAGAACCGTAGTCCAATATTAAATCAAAAATAATATTACCCAATTCAGTTAAAAAATGCGGTAAACCGGTTTTTGGCGGCCGGTTTTTTAGAATATCCCTATAAACCCTTAAATCGGCTGGTTTTATATTCGTACTGAAAGAAAAAACCTTTTCTGATTTTTTCGGATTAAAAAAATTATATTTAGCAGATACTTTCTGGCGGTAAATTTCTTGTTTTTCGTCTATCAAATGGCTAAAACTTTGTGGATATTTTTCTTTTAATCCGGCTAAAATTTTCTCGGCAATACTGCGAATCTCCTTTAAAGGATTATGTTTCAAAATAAATAATTTATCCGCCGCTTGGCGTAAATTAGTATGCCAGCTCAATTGCGTTGTAATACCAGCCGGTAAAAAACCGCGCAAAATATCAAACGCTCGTGCCTTAATTGCTTTTAAGTAAACTAATTCATTTTCGCCCTTTTTCAAAGGGTATTTATCCATTAAGAATTTTTCTAATTCTGGCTGGCTATTTATATAAAAATCCATCCAACCATCTAAAATATTTTTTGACCCTACCGTGCCAAGTGGGTCAATAATCTTTTGCTTGGACATATCGATATAGCGCGTACTGGTTTCTTGGCCGGAATAAAGCGGCCAATCCTGAATAGCCTTATCAGCCAAAATACTTAACTCTTCAATAAAAATCGTAGTGCTGCCGCAATCAGCAATGCTGGCATGACCATAGCCAACATAAAATTTTTCCATAAACTTTCCCGAACCGCTCTCCTTAACTTTTTTCACATGTTCAACCACGCTTAAAGGACTGCGCGAATAAAGCGCTTGCAACATCGCCGCATCTTGCGGCGTAAATTCATCGTAAATAAAAATCTTAGCCATATTTTATTTAACTAATTTTTCAATTTGTTTATATAGGTCTTCAAAGCTACCATCATTATCTAAAATAAAATCTGCTTGCTCTTTCAAGCCGGCTATTTGCGACTCGGCTTCCTGCAGATGGTCTTTTTCAAATTGTTCGAAAGTTTTATTTTCATCATCGGTTTTCTCGTTTCTTTTTGTTATTCGTTCATATCTCTTTTTTATATCAGCCTCAACAAAAACTAGCTTAAACTCGGGTATCTGTCTGAGATATTTGATATCCGCCAATCGCCGGACACCATCAACCACAATTACTTCGTTGTTATCTTTTTTAACATCTTCAAAGATTACTTTAGCAAAAACATCTTCGCTTAAGTTTTGTCGCAAAATTGTTGAAATATTTTGCTGATTTTCACGGCTAATTTCCAAATAAAGACGACCCAAAATATCATTGATTATTTTAGAAAAACGATATGATACTGCGCCATATTTCCCAATAAGATATTCGGCTATTGTTCCTTTGCCGGAAGCGGGTTGACCAGCTAGGCCCAATATTGTCTTTTTCATTTATTTTGTTTTCTTATCGGTTTAAAAATTATTTCATTTTGCGGCACATATTGCCTGGTTTTAACACCGGCTAATTTAAACAGCCGACGCGCCGCTGCCCAAATTGGGTCATCGTGATACTTGTCATTTTCATAAATAATTTCCCTTATCCCCTTCTGAATTAAAATCTTGGCACATTCGTTGCACGGATATAATGTGCAATATGTCTTGGCGCCTTTTGTACCATCAGCTGTGTTTAAAACCGCGTTAGCTTCAGCATGAACCACGTAGGCATATTTTTTATCGCAAAAGTCACCCTCCCGATCCCAAGGGAGTTTTTCATCAGCGCAACCCCGCGGAAAACCATTATACCCCAAGCCAATAATAATATTGTCCTGGTTGACGATGCAAGCGCCATTTTGAGTGCTGGGATCTTTTGAACGCTGGGCAATGACCCGGCATATCTGCATAAACGCTTCATCCCAACTAAAATAATCTTTTCGTTTGCTAATTTTCATTTTAGTATTTTAAACTTTTATAAATTGGAAACTCTTTGCAAAGCGCCAAAACCTCTTTTTTAATCTGTGTTAAAACACGATTTTTGGCGATTTCGCCTTTAAATTTTTTCAAATACGCTGCCCGGTCGTCTTTGTTTTCCGGGAACATATATTTCTCTATTTCTTTCACCACCCGGACAATCAATCCGGCGATTTGTTTCATTTCTTTTTCTTTCATGCCGCGCGTCGTGACAAACGGTGTTCCCAATCGCACGCCGCTGGGATAAAAAGGAGAAGACAAATCAGCGGGAATCGTATTTTTATTAAGCGTGATACCTGCCTGTTCCAGGGCCTGTTGCAAAAAAAATCCGCGCCCTTTACCACAATCAATCAGCATCAAATGGTTATCGGTGCCGCCGCTTACCAATTTCAATCCGCCAGCTATCAATTCTTTGGCCAATGCCTTAGCATTTCTCACCACCTGCTTGCCCCAGACTTTGAATTGAGGCTTCATTGCCTCACCTAGGGCTACCGCGATGCCGGCCGTTTGATGATCGTGCGGTCCACCCTGCAAACCCGGGAATACCGCTTGGTCAATTTTTTTGGCTAAATCCGGATCTTTTTTCAAACCCTTCGCAGTCACCATAATCATCGCCCCCCGAGGACCACGTAAAGTTTTATGAGTCGTCGTAGTGATGATATGCGCATATTCTACCGGACTCTTATGCGCACCGGCAATGATTAATCCGCTAATATGCGAAGTATCGGCAGCCAAATACGCACCGACTCTATCGGCAATTTTACCAAGTTGTTCAAAAGGAAATTCACGCACATAGGCCGTGGCGCCGATCCAAATTAACTTGGGTTTGTGCTCAATCGCCATTCTTTCGATTTCCTCGATATCAAGATAACCGTCGCTTTTAACATGGTATTGCACAGGATTATAAAACATCGCCGTGGCGCTTGCTTTCCAGCCATGAGTTAAATGGCCGCCGTCGGGCAAACTCTGCCCCATAACAGTGTCGCCCGGCTTGCAAACTGCAATATAAACCGCTAAATTAGCGGGGCTGCCAGAATACGGCTGAACGTTAACATGCGGCACCTTAAAAAGTTTTTTGGCCCGCTCAATCGCCAAGTTCTCCACCTGGTCAACATTGATTTGCCCGCCGTAATATCTTTTTCCTGGATAACCCTCGCTGTATTTATTCATCAACACTGACCCAAGTGCTTCCATTACCGATTCGGACGCGATACTTTCGGAGGGAATCAACTGTAATTCATCTTGCTGCCTTTTAATTTCACTAACAATAAGTTTATATATTTTTGAATCTGTTTTTTTTAAATTCTTCATTTTAATGTTATTCCGTAAAAAAACAGGAATCTGACAATAATTATCGTCAGATTCCGGTTGGAGGCCGGAATTTTATAAATCTACAGAAATTGAAGAATTAGAATTATAACATTTTAGAAAAATTCACTTTTTATAATTTTTTAATAATTTATTCAAAACCTCAAATTCTCTCTTAACCAGGCCTCTGGCTTTGGGCAAAAGACCGAGATCATCCCAGTCCCTTTCCAATTTTGCCAAATCTTCCGCTACCATTTGCTCTAAAGTCTTTTCTGGATGAAATTTAAAATAGGTTAAATAAAAAATACTGGTAAAATGCGATAAAGTATCGGCTACGGCCACTATTTTTTCTTCTAAAGTCCCTGCTCGATAGGGCGCCGTGTTCCGGTGGCATAAAATACAATTAATAATTGCCCTGACTTCTTTTTCTTCCAACTTATATTTTTTTAAAATCTCTTCTGCTTGCCGAGCACTGATTATATGATGGTTCTTTTTGACAGCGATAATTTCGTCGCCGTTTCTCGCCGGATAATGAGCATTGTCATGTAACCAACAGGCAATTATCACGATTTTTTTATCAGCTTTGGGATAAAGGGTTAAAAGTTTCTCCGCCTCGCACACCATCTCGGTCTGGTGCATTTTATAAAACCACATCCACCCATTCTTTTTCGCCAACCTAATAATATATTCCTGTGCTTCTTTGATTATTTCCTTATAGGTTTTATCCGTCATTTATTTTTTATAAGCACTTAGAGCTTACTTTATTTTAAGTCATACAGAATTCTTTGTCAAAAACATAAAAGCCCCCTGACGGAGGCTTTTATTAAGCATTAAATTATTCTACCTTTATCCCCATACTCCGCGCCGTGCCTTCAATTATTTTCATTGCCTGCTCTTCATCATTAGCGTTCAAATCCGACATCTTTGTTTTGGCAATTTCGCGAACTTGGTCTTTGGTCACTTTACCGACTTTCTCTTTCAGCGGATTAGCCGCACCCTTGGCCACGCCGGCAGCTTTTCGCAGCAAATCAGCCGCTGGCGGAGTTTTAAAGACCAAATCAAAAGTCCGGTCTTCATAAACCGTAATTTCCACCGGAATAATACTGCCGATTTTATCCCGCGTGCCATCGTTAAATTTACTGACAAATTCTGCTAAATTCAAGCCGTGCTGACCGAGCGCCGGACCAACCGGCGGTGCCGGCGTCGCCTGCCCGGCGGGAAGCTGTAATTTTAATTTTGTTTTGATTGGTTTTGCCATTTTTTTATAGTTTTTTAATTTGTAAAAAATCCAATTCCACCGGTGTTTCACGCCCAAATAATGAAACTAAAACTTTTACCCTACCCCGATCCTCGTCCACTTCTGCCACTTTGCCGTCGGTTTCTTTGAACGGCCCATCGGTAATCTTAACTGAATCGCCAATCGCCACATCAATTTTATATTTCGGCTCTTCCACGCCCATTCGCTTTTGCAAATTCTTTATCTCTTCCTGCGCTACCGGCGTCGGCGTCGTGCCCGAACCGACAAAACCTGTCACTCGCGGCGTATTGCGCACCACATACCAAGAATCATCAGTCACCACCATTTCCACCAACACATAACCCGGATAAACTTTTTCTTCCACAACTTTTCTTTTGCCCGCCCTGATTTTTATCTTTTTTTCCGTCGGCACCAAAACATTAAATATTTTGTCCTCCATGCCCATGGATTCAATGCGCTGCTTCAAATTGCGCGCCACGGCTTCTTCATATCCGGAATAAGTGTGGAGCACATACCAATTGCGCCCCCGAGAGACCTGTTTTGGCATACCTTTAAATTACGAACTTATTTAATATTAAAACGAAAATATAATCCAACGCGCCGAGCAAAATCGCCACGCTCAAAGATATGCCGATAACCAGCATCGTATGTTTTATCGTTTCCTGGCGCGTGGGCCAGGTAACCTTTTTTAGCTCTTGCTTGGCTTCTTGTAAAAATCTGATTATTCTAGAAAACATATTGGTATTTTAAAACCCCCGACGGGGGTTTATTTATCTTAAACCCATTATATCTTTTTATGGTTAGATGTCAAGATTCTGTATAATAATGTTCGTTTCTGGGCTAATAAAGGAAACAACTAAGAGCATAACCGGAGTTTATTCCAAAGCCGTTATGACACCAAGGAACGAGCGATGGCGTCATAACATCAGGAATATACGAAGTTTTGCGGAGTGAAACGGATTAAAATTTTAGGGAGGGGTGAGCCGAGCCCCGAACCATATATGCTATTTTATCTGCCCCGACGACCGTAGGGAGAAGAACGCAACGGGGCGCGACTGAAAAGAGCGAGTTCAAAAAATATTTTTCGTTCTTACTCAATTATAATCGGCTTTCCTAATTTCTTATAAATTTAATATTAACTTTCCAGATTAATAATTTTGAAAATAATGATTTAAAACCATTTTTTTTATAACTTAAATAGACTGATACAAAACTCGATATCGAAGGTCCTGCGCACATTGCCATAATCAATAGCGACATTGATTCAATAGACAGCTCTGTTTTCCCCAAAATGCCATCAATTCCAATAATTGGTAAAAGGCAAAGCCATGAAATTATACATGTCAATGCAAAGTAAAAAATTACAGAATTATTTCTAATAAGATTTTTTGTAGTTGTTTTTTCAACTTGATATTTTATTTAAAAAGAGACGCGACAAATGTCGACGGCGGGTTGCATAAATCGCAGCAACCAAGATACATAAAGCTATGCCAAGTACTAAATTCCATGTAAAAGCAATTTTCCCTGTTACCGATGGCTGGAAAACTAGAGTACTAGCAGAGAGAAAAGCATGCATAAGCATTATGATGGGTAAGTTTCCTGTCCGATCATAAACTAATACTAAAAGTATTCTGTATGCCGGAAGTGCTAACAGATAAATGAATCCGCGCCGCGCATATAATTGCTTGCCCAAAAAGCGATCATAAAATGCCATATACCCCAAAGAATACCGACTATGAACCCTGTAGATAAAATGCTATATCGCTTTCGTAGTTGTGGTACCACAAAACCTGTCCAGCCTGTTTCCTCAAGTAACCCGCCTCCGATTAATCCCCAACCAACGCCAAATATAATTAAACCAAGTGCATCTTTCGTTATTACGATTCCCGGGAGAAATTCTTGATTAAAAAGTGAAAGCCCGAAGAGTACTATAGCTACGAGAAGTGGTCCTGTCAAAACCGCTAAAGCATACCAGCGTGCTCCAACTCGCCATCGCAATAACCGCGACAGTAGCCTGCGAAGACCTTCTTTACCGTCAATAAAGAAATTCATAAAAATACCGGAAACGAAGGGGCCGGCAAACATAATAATAAGCGCGGAGAAAAATAACTTCTCAGCTTGTTCTTTGGTACCCGGTATGTTGCCGGGTCCGCCAATAAGTATAATTATACCACCCCACGATATGGTAAATACTAGAAGGTAATAAGATAAAACTGGATATCGTCTGATAAAGTTTTTCATATTATTTCTCCCACAACTCTTTTATGGCTTTCAAAATTGGATCTAAATATTTTCGATTTACGTGATCTTGAACACCTTCCATTCTTCTTTTTCTTTCTTCCGGATCTTTGAACTTTACCATCATTACAATTTTTAACACCAGTCTATCAAAAAATTTAGCACGAGATATATCAACCCTTCCGCCAACTGGAAAATAATGAATTATATTTCTCATACTTTCATCAGGAAATGCCGCAACAAAACCACGTTGACGCTCTTGCTCTTCTGGCATAGAGCCACCGGTAGAATACAATATTACTTTCTTCCCTTGGATATCAGGCCAATGTTTTTTTATCCATGAGGCAATGGTTGGCTTTCCGGCACGAAACCAACCCCCAAAAATAACCATCTCCGCATTCTTCAAATCAACTAATACCTCTGGATCGTTGGCATCAACAGCCTTAAAATAAGTGTCTTCACTGAGCCAATCCGCATATTGCTTAGTACTACCGTATTTACTCATATAAATAATGATTCCTTTTTTCATATTTTTTCTCCTTATAAATTATAAGTTGTAATTAATAATAAAGCTTCCTTTCGTATATGAATATTTTTCTGAAACAAAGCGAAAGAAAATTATAACGTTTGCAGCTATGCGAATACGTTGGGCGTCAGCACGGATGCTAGTAGGGCTTTTATATTTTCTTCCCAATATAAAATACATACCCATAATAATCTTTATATTTATCATAAAGCAAGGCATGATGTTTTTCGTATTTTATAAATTCTTCGGCCGATTTATTACCTTTGTATTTATCCAAAAATGCTTTTTGTGCTGTTATTCCTGGTTTAAAGAAATTTTCAGTCCAGCAAATCTCAGGTAATATGAATGATGCCGTCACAACATAGCCTGCTTTTTGCATTTGAGCAATTTTATTTGAAATGGTGTCTATTTCAGGATATGCTTTATTCCAAAAATCAAATATTTCTTTTGGTCGTTTTTCTGTAAACCACGATGCTTCAGTAACAGCAACATAGCCACCTTTTTTCAAAAACTTATTCCAATAATTAATACCTTTTTCAAAACCAATATTATATATTGCTCCTTCGCTCCAAATAATGTCTAATTCATTTAATTGAAAATCAAGCCTATCTATTGAACCAATAACGCCTTTAACTCTGCTTTGAAGATTCAATTTTTGTGCATTGTCATTTAGTTTGTTGATAAAACCAGGAAATAAATCAATGGCTGTAATATTCCATGGAGTGTTTTGAGCCAAAACTATAGTTTGACCTCCAGTACCACAACCAAGATCAACAATTTTTGATTTTTCGTGTATATTATCAATAAAGCTTAATGCTTTTATTGTTGCTTCCTGGCTCCCTGGACCTTGACGATCCATACTGGAAAAATATTCGCAAATTAATGCAATATCAAAATCGTGAATATTATGCTCTTTATCACTCATTTTGTGTTCCTCCAATATAATTTATTATTTTATACAATATACTCCTTACTGTGATATGGATGTCGCCGTTATAATTCCTTCCGAAATATTAGAAATCAATAGCGCACAACGGCTTCGGAATAAGCGAAGTGGCCGAAGGCGCGACATTTTTGTCGCGGCGCGTATTCCGTGTTATACGATATCGCGAGACCGAGCGAGAGCGAGGACAAGCGACGAAGCAGAACCGGAATTATTTCCGAAGCCGTTGTGCCGAAAAGGAGCGAGCCCGCCTGTGAAGGCAGAGTGAGCGATTTCGGCATAACTCGTTTATATGCGAAGTGATTTCGTATAAGATACACAATATTGCTAATTTTAGAAATAAGCTTTCTATATGTCAATATTCTGCACTTTCTTAGCCCTGTTAAAATAAATTTTACGGGATAAACTCATATATCTAAATTTTGTACTTTTTTCGCGTGTGTCTGAATAAACCGGCGGCGCGGAGCGACCTCGTCACCCATTAAGACATCGAATACTTTGGCTGCTTCTTTAGCATCAGCTACCATCACCTGCTTCATCACCCGATGCTCCGGATCCATCGTCGTTTCCCAGAGCTGCCCAGGATTCATTTCGCCGAGACCTTTATAGCGCTGAATGCTGACACCGGCGATTTTTTCCTCTCCTGCCGGCGCTTCTTCACTTTCTTGAATTTTATCAGCCTTTGCGGTTTTACCCTTAGCTATATCTTTCTCGTCTTTTAATTTTTTAAATTCAGCAATAATTTCTTCTTTTTCCGCATCATTAAAAGCATAGCGGACATTTTTACCCTTGGCGATACGATAAAGCGGCGGCTGGGCAATATAGATATGGCCGGCCTCGATCAACGCATAAAAATAACGGAAAAAAAGCGTCAGCAGTAATGTGCGAATATGGGCGCCGTCAACATCGGCATCAGTCATAATGACAATGCGATGATAGCGCAATTTAGAAATATCAAACGATTCGGCAATAGCCGTGCCCAGGGCGATAACCAGCGCTTTGATTTCTTTAGAAGTCAGAGCTTTATCCAGCCGTGCCTTTTCCACGTTCAAAATTTTTCCCCTGAGCGGCAAAATCGCCTGAAACTTCCGGTTGCGGCCTTGTTTGGCAGAACCACCGGCGCTGTCACCCTCAACGATAAACAATTCCGATTCTTCCGGACTGCGCGAAGAACAATCAGCCAGTTTGCCCGGCAAAGCGAGACCCTCCAATACGCCCTTGCGCAACACGGTATCCTTCGCCGCTTTGGCCGCCTGGCGCGCCTTCGATGCTAAAATACATTTACCTAAAACTTCTTTGGCATCATTAGGGCTTTTTTCCAGGTATTCCTCCAGGGCCGCCGCCACAACCGTATCCACTGCCGACCTGGCCTCGGGATTACCCAGCTTGGCTTTGGTCTGTCCTTCAAACTGCGGCTCGCGAAGCTTCACGGAAATTACCGCCGTTAAACCCTCGCGGACATCATCACCCGTTAAATTTTCTTCTGTGCTTTTTAAAAAATTATTTTTGCGCGCGTAATCATTGAGCCCCCGCGTCAAAGCCGTGCGAAAACCGGTTAAATGCATTCCGCCTTCAGTCGTATGGATATTATTGGCAAAACTCATTTCATAACCCTGTAACTCGTCGGTATATTGAAAAGCGACTTCCACCTGGATATTTTCAGCTTCACGGTTAACATAAAAAATATTATCGTGGCGCGGCGTCTCATCGTTGTTCAAAAACTTAACATAAGAGACAATGCCGCCTTCAAAGAAAAAACTATGAGAACGCTCACCGGTGTCACCGCCTTTTTGTTCCGGAATAATTTTCTTTTTAAGGGCCGCCGGACCGCAAACGCCAAAAAATCCTTCCGCCGGCCGGTCAACTTGCTGCAAATCGCGAATTTTAATTTTGACCCCCTTCGTTAAATAGGCCTGCTGGCGCAAATGGCTTAAAATCATCTCCCAATTAAACTTAATTTCTTTAAAAATCTCCGGATCCGGCTCAAAGAAAACGGTCGTGCCTTGCGCGCCGCATTTACCAAGCTTCTTAACGCTATATTTGGGTTTACCTTGATTGTATTCTTGAGCGTAGAGCATGCCATCGCGGCAAACCTCAACACGTAGCCATTTGGACAACGCGTTTACCACCGAAACACCGACGCCATGTAAACCGCCAGAAACCTTATATGATTCGCCGCCAAATTTGCCGCCGGCGTGCAGCGTAGTCATGACGGTTTCCAACGCCGATTTTTTAGTCTGTTTATGGATTTCTACCGGAATACCGCGGCCATTATCGCGCACTCGCACGCGATTATCCGGCAACAATGCCAATTCAATTTCCGTACAATAACCGGCCATCGCTTCATCGATAGAGTTGTCCATTACTTCCCAAATCAAATGATGCACGCCGTCAACACCGGTCGAACCGATATACATGCCTGGCCGCTTGCGCACCGGCTCCAAACCCTCCAAAACATAAATATCTTTAGCGGTATAATTACCGTTGCCATTCCCACTGCCTGCTGTTTTTTCTTGTTTTTTTATTTTAGCCATAAACTTTTTAGAATTTAACTTATTTTTTTACCTCCCAACCCTCATCCTCAATTGCCTTAATTATTTTTTCCATTAATTTATTTACTTCGCTATCAGTCAGATTTTTTTCATATGATTGAAAAACCAAATGGAAAGCAAAACTTTTAATATCCTCCTTATCGTTCTCATAGATATCAAAAATATTAACGTCATCCAACAGTCCGCCACCGGCGCCTTCAATAACGTTCAAAATATTCTCAACCTTAGTGTCTTCGCTGGATAAAACCGCCAAATCCCGCGTGATAGCCGGAAATTTAGACGGCGGCTCATATTCCCTTTCTTCATTGATAAAAGAAATTATATCGGTAAAATTAATTTCGAAAATAGCCACCCGGCCTTTTATTTCTAGCCGCTCTAAAATATCCTCGTTTATTTTTCCCAGCCAGCCGATCGCTTTGTCGCCAATTTTTATCTGAGAAACTTTGCCGATTTGTAAAATATTCTTAAAATTGATTGGCAAGCCCCCCTGGATATAATCATCTTCCCAAACATCAGACAAACCCAATTTGTCAAACAGGGTTTCCACCACGCCTTTTAATTCATAAAAAGCCTCGCCTGACTTTTTATTTTCCATAAAAAGCAACCCGCCAAATTTTCTGGTTTCAACAATTTTATCGCCGCCTTCAAAAAAAACGTCGCCGATTTCAAACAGCCGCAAGGCATTAACAAACCGGCTACCGGCCAAGTAAGGTTTATTTTCCTGAATATTCTTTATAAAACCAACGGCTAAATTAGGGCGTAAATACTTCTGGTCGCGCGAATATGGGTTTAAAACCTCCGCCAAATCCGCCAAACCATAAAATTCTTTGTCATCTTCGCTGATAAACGAATAATTATAAACTTCGCTGTAGCCGAATCCCTGCATCATGCTTTTTATTTTATCCACATAAATTAATTGCTCGTCTTTCAGCGCCGGAATTAACAAACAATTCGGCAAAACCGGCTTAATATTCTCATAACCGTAAAACCGGCCGATTTCTTCAATTAGATCTTCGGCAGTTTGCAAGTCCGAACGGCGCGTTGGCGCCAGTATCTCATAAAAAATACTTTTATCTTTTTTTATAATTTCGGCCGGCAAAGCCAATATCTCAAAAATATCCATTATATCGCCGCTCGCTAATTTAACCCCTAATAAACTTTCAATATAATCATGCTCAACGCCGACATTCCATGGTTTGACCGCTGTCGCGGCCACGTCAACCGCTCCCTCGGCTATTTCGCCGCCGGCAATTTCTTTAACCAGCATCGCGCAGCGCTCTAACGCCGGCAAAGTTAAATTAATATCCGGCCGATTTTCAAACCGTATTGACGCGTCGGTCCGTAAATTCAATGCCTTGGAGCTTTTTCTGATATTCACCGCTTCAAAATTAGCCGCTTCAATAATAATATTTTTTGTATTAGTCTCAATTTCTGTTCCCCGCCCCCCTTTAATACCGGCGATGGCAATTGGCTTAGCCTTATCGGCAATGACTAAAATGTTATCATTTAATTCCCGCTCGGCCCGGCCCTCATCCAGAGTGATGATTTTTTCGCCTTTTTTAGCGCGCCGGACAATTATTTTTCCGTCAGAAATTTTATCCAAATCAAAAGCATGCAGGGGCT
>Ga0076282_102_pt1 | contig 33658 bp, 34 predicted proteins | sample RifGroF2_FD_67973 | JGI IMG/M metagenome (GOLD analysis project Ga0076282, IMG submission 67973) | Parcubacteria bacterium GW2011_GWF2_44_7
TAGAGCCACCAATAGAATATCCGGCTGGCATCCATTAATCAATTCTACCGCGTTTTCCGGATTTTCACTAAAACCGATTACTACCGGCCAATCCCGCGCGGCCTTCTCGGCCGCCCCATTTTCTCCGCCGAATAAAAAAATCTTATTATTTCCTAAGCGCAGCCGAAGGTTTTCGATTAAATCTACTCCTGCCACCCTCATTATTTTTTTCCCCGTCAGCCGCGCTGCCAAAACAATGCCAAACCCATCTGCCACATTCAAATCCGCCCGATTTAAAATTTCCCGAAACTCCCTGTCTTTTTGCGCCAAAACAATAAATTCCGGATTAACTGTGGCTATTTGATGCTGACCGCCATCAACCAAAAATCCCTGAATTTTTTGCAGGACTTCAATTAAAGAAAAATTATCAATTTTTACGCCAAGCAATTCCATCTAGGTTTTTAGCTCGCACGATTCCATGACCGCATATTCCGCTCCATCGTGCTTTAAATCGCTCTCCATCACTTCTATACTATTAACATCAAACCGGGCTGAAAAACTTTCATTAATCGCCGGCGAATTAGTTAGTTGTGCCCATCTATCCGGCTGAATCCGCGCCAAAGTTATGTGCGGCTTAAACGATCTTTTTTCAACATGGCTCAAACCGGAATCACAATTTAATAAAGCGTCTTCCAACGCTGTTTTTAACTCACTCAACTGTTTATTTGGCTCTCCGGTCAACCAAATCATTCTTGGGGGATTTTTGCCTAAAGGTCCAAAAATAATCCGGTCAAAATTCATCTCAAACGGCTCAAAGCTTTGCGCCGTTTCGCGCGCCACCCGACAAATTTCCACCACTTGCTCGGAACTAACATAACCGATAAAAACCAGCGTCAAATGCAAACTTGGCTCCTTGGTCCAGCGCACCGGTAATTCATCATGCGCTTCTTGCCAAAGTTTCAGCCGTTTTTTTACCCCCTCCGGCAAATTTATAGCAATAAAAACTCGATGTTTCATATTGCTATCATATCACGCCCAATGATACAATGACAACGAAAATATGTTCATCATCGATATCCTTCCCTTAACCAAAACCCCTCATACCCAGCCGCAGATTTTAAGCTATTTTTATAGTTCTAATTTAACTATCGGCACGTTAGTGGAAATTCCGCTGGGCAGAAGAAAAGAATACGGCATTGTTCTAGATTCGCATCCGGCTGCTGATTTCCGACAGGAAATAAAAAAAGCGGCCTACGAGCTAAAAAGCATCAGCCGCCTGATTTTTGCTGAACCAATTTTAACGCCACAACAAATCCAACTGACACTGTTTTTAGGACAATATTATTTTACCTCGCCGGGTATGTTTTTAAAAATGACACAAAGCGTCATAATGAGGCCAAAGATCGAAGGATCGATCGCTCGCAGAACGATGCGAGCACCCAAATCTCAAAAATTAATCCTTTTCCCAACTATCTCCCAAGCCAATATATTTTATTCTTCCCATAAGCCCAATGCTGTTATCTGGCATTCCGATCTCACTAAAAAAAAGCAGAAAGAAATTTGGCAACAAATTAAAAATGCTGAAATTCAAACAATTATCGGCACACGCTCGGCAATTTTTCTACCCTTTATCAATCTCAAAGAGATTATTGTTGAAGATGCGACTAATCCATCGCACCGCTCCTGGGATATGCGGCCGCATTATTCAGCCATTATTGCCGCACAAAAACTAACGGAAATTTTTAAGGCGAAATTAACCCTAAATAGCGATATACCGACAATTTCTATTCCTATTTCCCTTATCTCTTTTAAAGAAAAAAAGGGAGAACTATTGCCGGCTCAAATTATTGATTTTCGCGCCGAAATGAAAGCCGGCAACTTTTCTATTTTCAGCCGCGCCCTGCAAACAGCAATAAAAGATGCGCTAAGGCGCCAGCAGCCGATAATTTTATTTATTAACCGGCGCGGCGCGGCTAACTTTGTGCTTTGCCGCGATTGCGGCTATATCGCCAAATGCGCTAATTGCGACGCGCCGCTGGCACATCATTTAATTAACCAAAAACCGCGCTTGCTTTGCCACCGCTGCGGCGCTCAAACGGAACCACCGTCAATCTGCCCCGAATGCCGAAGCGACCGCGTTAAAACCGTCGGCATCGGTTCGCAAAAAGTAGAACTGGAAGCGCAAAAATTATTTTCCGCTGCCAAAATCGCGCGCTTGGACAGCGACGCCGCGCCCAAAGCCAAAGATCAGCAAAAAATTATTCAGAATTATATTGAAAGTAAAACCGATATTTTAATCGCCACCCAAATTTTATTTTCTTATAAAACCGAAATTACCCAGCGCCCGCCAGCGGTTATCGGCGTTATATCAGCTGACACACTTTTACATCTTCCTGATTACCAATCCGGCGAAAGAACCTGGCAGATAATTGCCATGCTGAAAAAGATACAAAATAATATCATTATTCAAACCCACAATCCAGAAAATTCTATCATCCAATCCGCTGCCGCCGGCAATTGGCAAAGTTTTTATGACGATGAAACAGAAACAAGAAAATTATTGAATTATCCGCCATTCTCTCAAATTATCAAACTGACTTTCCGCCACCGCGATCCCAAACGTGCTGGCCAAGAAGCGAAAATTTTAGCAGCGAAGCTAAAAAGAATAAACCCCAACACCCCCACCTCCTCCCCCTCTTTAAAAAAGGGGGAGATCCGCCAACCGGCGGAAAGGGGGTGTTATGGTGCCATTCTCTCCGACCCTCTTCCCGCCTTCATCCCAAAACAAAAAGGCAAATATGTTTGGAATATTATTATAAAATTTCCAATTTCCAATTTCCAATTTCCAATTAATAAAGAATTCTTTCTTAAAAGAGATTCTTTATTGCAATACATTCCCGCTAACTGGGAGATTTCCATCGACCCGCTAGATTTATTATAAAAAAAGGACCCTCAGAGCATCCAGCCCCGAGGGTCAAAAATATTAACTGCAAAGAACTTTTTTTCGTTACGCCGGCCGCAAACTTCGGACGTAACGATTTTTTCTTTCCTTGTCCCGCCACCTTTTCAAAGCGACGAGGCCTGCCCAGACCAGCACCGACCCTATCCCCACAATCACATATTGTAACGAGGGAAAAGAATCCTTCGAGAATACCCCTGTCCAAACACAGACAGAAGTCAAAACAACCCAAAGAGCAAATACGGCCTGCATTAAAGTCGCGGCTTTTTCAACAAGCCAACCGCCGACCCTTGTCATTGCCCCTTTTTCCATCAACCAGATAGACCCAATGATAACCCAATAGGCCAGTAAAGATCCAAGCGGCAGACCGAGGCCCCAGAAAAGCGACCTCGTTGTGGATTGGTTGTAATCCGAATATATAATCCAAACCATATACCCAGATACAATCGCGGATAAAATAAAAAATATCCGCACTCGCCAACTTAGTTCCGCCCAAAAATTTTTAAAGCCCATCGTTCTCCCCTTTCAATACTTAATTTTTTTGGATTTTATAAACCCGATCGATAAGTCAACCAGGATGGATAAAAACGATAAAGATATTCAGGTAGGGGCGCCTCATGTGAAACGAGGTTTTCGCTGTTGCCGGCATCAATCAAAATATGAATTATGTATGACGCCAAGGCGAACCACCAACCGGTAAAAGCACCGCAAATGATGAATATTGCCGCTGCATACCAGGTATGAAAATAATCAACCCAGCCCGGCACATAATCCTTTGGGTGACCTTCGCGGATATTCCGCCATCGCCGAAGCGACATATGATCACCATCAATGAAAAAACCCAGAAAACCCGCGATTATTACCTCCTGCCATCCCGCCCCCAGCCAATAGGCCAACCCAGCACAAATACTGGTCGGCGCAACATGCCATTGTGGTTTTGCCAATTTCTTTCTCCTTTCTAATTTTTTTGGATTTTATCTATATCTGCGCTATAATTGGCAGTGAGGGAAAAGCGAAAATTAAATTTTCATTTTTCCCAAACAAACCAATTATATTTTCAATTTAAATTGAAAATATAACTAACACAGATTAAATGTATTTTTATTCGGTTTTAAAGCTACTAACCGATTATAATATTATACAACACATAAATGGATAATGTCAAGGTTTCAGGTATTAAAATTGCCTTCCTCGGCACGCCGGAATTTGCCGTGCCGATTTTAGATAAATTAGCTAATTCGGATTTTAAGCCCATGACAGTTTTTTGCGCGCCGGATAAGCCGGTCGGCCGGAAACAAATTATGACTTCTCCGCCGGTTAAAACCCTTGCTCAAAAATATAATATACCCGTTTTCCAGCCAGCCGATAAAAAAGAATTAAACCGTAAGCTATTAGCCATAAGTCATTCGCTAATTATTACCGCCGCCTATGGCCTTATTCTCACTCAAGAAACTTTAAATATCCCCCAATATGGCTGCCTGAATATTCACCCTTCACTCCTCCCCAAATACCGCGGCCCGTCGCCAATCCAAAATACGATCCTCAGAGGCGACACGGAAACCGGCGTCACTATTATGAAAATGGCTCTTGGCGTTGACGCGGGACCGATTATAGCTAATGGCAAATTACTAATAGCAAATAGCAAAATCATGGCTTCTGAATTATCCCAAAAATTATCTCTGCTCGGCGCCGATTTGCTATTAAAGATTTTACCCGATTATTTAATTGGTAAAATTATACCGCGGCCCCAAGACGAATCACAAGCCACTGATACAAAAATTATTAAAAAAGAAGATGGCCGGATTAATTGGCAAAACTCTGCCGAAACAATTGAACGCCAAATCCGTGCCTATGCGCCCTGGCCGGGCAGCCACACGCAAATCGCCAACGGTCAATCGCTAATTATAAAAATTTTAGAATCTGACATTTTAAAAGAAAATTCCAGCAAACCATCAGGAACTATTTTTATTACAGATAATAACCAAATAGCTGTCCAAACTAGCACCGGCGCGCTAATTATCAAAAAACTACAGCTGGAAGGCGGCAGGCCGCTTTCGGCTAAAGAATTTTTACGCGGACATCAGAATATTATCGGACGACAATTTACATAAAAATATTAAACGATATATTTTATAACAAAAATTCCCCGTTATCCGCCAACCGGCGGAACGGGGAATTTTTTGTGTTTTTATTAAAACACAGTTAAGCTTAATCGTTTATTTCTTTGCGCAATTTATTTAAATAGCTCGTCGCTAAGTCCTTGCCGCCCAAACCGAATGCCAAACCGCCGGCAATCGCTAACATCGCGATTAAACCGGTGACAATTGTTTGAAGCAATGCCGGAGCAACGCCTAATTGTATTAACGCGGCGAAAAGACCAAAAATCAATATCGCCCAGCGGGTAATTGCCGAAAGAAAAGCCGCAGCTTTAATATTGGTCGCCGAAACACTGGCCATAATAATTTTTTTCAAAACCGTTGAGAACCAGATCGCCACCAATAAAACTAAAACCGCCACGATTACGTTAGGGATGTAAGACAAAACACTGCGTAAAAAGATACTCACATCCTGTAATTGCAAGATATCGGTTGCCGCCAACAAAAAGACGAACACTAAAAACCATTTAACGAAAGCGCCAATCCAGCCAGCAAAATCCATTTTAACGCCTGCGCGCTCAAAAAATTTACCAGTGCCAACTTTTTCCAATGTCGCATCAATCTTTAAAACGCGTAAAATTTGCGTAATAAGTTTATTCAAACCGACCGCAATCGCCCAACCAATCAAAAATATTATTAAAGCGCCTAAAATATTTGGCAAAAAGCCGATGAAACCCTCCCAAAGCGACTGAAACGCTGTCACAGTCACCTCAGTCCATGATTGTAATACCATCTCGTTTCACCTCCTTTCAACAAAAAACCCGCTTCTCTCTAATGAGAGTCCGGGCTTTTAAAATATTATTATCCTATGGATATTATCCATTACTTTTATTATCGGCTGAATAAAAAGAGTTGTCTATACTCGAAGTTGTGGATAAGTATTTTTTTGTGCGCCGGGAGGGAATCGAACCCACGACCCTCTGCTTAAAAGGCAGGTGCTCTACCGACTGAGCTACCGGCGCCCAAACAAAAAAAGGTTTCTAACCTTAAAATAGTCTACAACATTTTTTTAAAAAAATCAACCGCCGATTTAACCTCCCACATCATAATGCCGGCTTTGGCGTAAAAATATAATTGCCAAAAATGGCAATAAAATCCAAATGAAATACGGCCAGGGACCGATAAAAATTAATTTAGCCAACGGACTTAAAGCAACAATAACTTTTGGCGGTAAAAAATTGATCACCATCTCTAAGATTAGACCGATCTGCAAAATACTAAAAATTAACAGCTGCCAAAGCTTACCCCTAACACCGCGGCCGCGGCTGCTAACCAGCACGCGCAAAGACGAATAAGGAATTAAAAAATAAAAACCTAAAATGACAGCTAAAAAGATAAAAATCTGCACCGCACTGCCGGGTTCTTGCTTTAGCCCCAAAAAAGACAGCTCTTTCCAAGGAAATGCCTTAACCAAAAAATAAGCAAAATAAGTAGCTAAGATAACCACTAGCAACCGGCCACGGCCCATGGTCAAACCATAAACAAAGGCCACCCCTAAAAAGATCAGCAATAAAATCCAATCATTAGCACCGGAAAAAGAAAAATTATTAATAAAATCAAAATTCATAATCCCTGCCAATTATAAATTGAAATCAATTACCTTGTCTTATTCTAATTCTTTTTTCAATTCTTCTAATAACCCTTTTGCCCGGTGAGATATTTTTTTCGGTGTTTTAACTGTAATCTTCACCAGCATGTCGCCAAACCCCGCCGCTCCCGATTCAACTCCTTCCGGTATTTTTAATTTTACCCAACCGACTAATGTTGGCACTTCTATTTTATCACCCAGCGCCGCCTGTGTAAAATTTACTGGCAAATTATAATGCAAATCATTGCCGATTCTAGTGAAGCGCGGATCGGGACGCACATGCACAGTGATATACAAATCGCCGGCCGGACCGCCGTGCGCCGCCACTTCGCCCTGCCCGGATAAACTAATGACTTGCCCGTTATCAATACCGGCCGGAATTTTAATTTTCAAATTTTTATTTTCTTTTACCCGGCCTTCACCGCGACAAACCATACATTTTTTTTCTATTTTTCTACCGGAACCGTGGCAATCGGGGCAATTAACAATTTGAGAAAAGGTAAAAAAACCACCGCCGCTCCTTTTTTCCATCTGCCCGCGGCCACGGCAAGTCGGACATTCTTTAATCTTGCTCCCCGGTTCAGCGCCACTGCCGTTACATTTTTCACAAACTACTAATCTATATAAATTAATTTCTTTGTCTACTCCGCTATGAGCCTCAGCTAAAGAAATTTCTATATCAACAGCGATATCGGCTCCCCTTGCTCGTCCGCCGCGTTGAGCGCGACCGGAACCACGCGTCGCACGATTAAAAACCCCGGAAAAAAGATCCTCAAACCCAAAACTGCCGCCGTTGCCATTAGCTGCTCCGCCGAATGCTTCAGCAAAAGAAGAAAAATCCCGGAAACCCTCAAAACCGCCAAATCCCCCTTGCGATCGCGCCTGCTCAAAAGTTGACCCAAATTGGTCATATTGGCCGCGTTTCTGCGGGTCGGACAAAACCTGATAGGCTTCATTGACTTCCTTAAACTTATCAGGATTACCGCCTTTATCGGGATGATGCTCCTGCGCTAATTTCCGATAAGCGCGCTTGACCTCATCGGGCGAGGCACTTTTGCCAACGCCTAAAATTTTATAATAATCTTTACTCATATTTCAATCATTTCTTTTTCCGTCTCGACTTTGGTTATTTTTAAAATACCCGAAAATAATAAAATCTTTAATAAAAGCCAACTCAAAAATATCATCGGCCAAATAATTAAAAAACCTAAGAATTTCAGCGCGAAAAAGAAGGTCAGTGCCAAACCCGCCGGAAAATATTTTCTGTATGGCTGGCTTAAATTATTTATCTGAAGATTAACCGAATCATAAATCTGATTCTGGGCCGCGGCCAGGTTATCCTGTCCAGCAACAGTATTCACTTCTATATCATTTCCGCCTAGTGTTTTAATTAATGAACCGGTAATTCTATTAAAAACCGGTTTGGGCAATAAGAATTCCCGATCCATATTTTCATTTATCGGCGACCAATAAAAAACCATGGCCGCCAATAAAGCAATTGCCGTTATCGTCGGCTTAAATGCCTTTCTAAAAATATCCTTAGCCGCCACCTTATACCGCAGATTCTTTTCCGTCCGCGCCTCCAGCGCACCAATCATTAAAAAAACAAAGGCTAGAATTAAAACTGCCAAACCCGCCAAACTGCCGATTGACAGCGCGAAAAATTCACCGGAAAAAATAAAAAGGAATGCTAGAATAATCAAAGCCGACGACAATATTAAGTATCTTTTTTTGGTTTCCGCTAAAACAAAAACTCCTAAAAACATCCCCAAAACTGAAAAGGACACTGCCGGATAAATAATTCTGGTGCCCCAACCAATTTGAGCTTCAAAAGAATTCTTTAGAAAAAGCCAAAATACCAGCGACAAAGAAAAAATTAAGCCGTTTAAAATTATACGGAAAAAATTTTGTTTAGTCATAGAAAATTAAAATCTATTTTGACCAACGAAAATAACATGGCTCAATGCCTTTTATTTTTTCTCCCCGCCTTCCTCAAACTCTCCTTTAATTGTACCATCTTGGCCGCCTTTTTCAATTTCTGGCTCTTCGGTTACTTCTTTTTCCGTCGCTTTTTCCTGCTGATACATCGCTGAACCGATTTTTTGAATTTCCTGCTGCAGCTCATCAAGCGCGGTTTTAATAACCGGCGCGTCATTTCCATCTTTGACTTTCTTGACCGCTTCAATTTTTTCGCTCACGCCTTTTTGGATATCCGCCGAAACCTTATCGCCCGCGTCTTTTAATGTTTTTTCCACGCTATAAATCACCGTATCCGCTTGATTGCGTAAATCTATTAACTCTTTCTGCTGGCGGTCTTCGGTGGCATGAGCTTCAGCCTCCTGCTTCATTCGCTCAATATCTTCTTTGGATAAAGCCGAAGTGTCTTTAATGGTAATATTCTGTGACTTACTAGTTGCCTTATCTTTAGCGGTTACAGTCAAAATGCCGTTAGCATCAATGTCAAAAGTCACTTCAATTTGCGGCACGCCCCGCGGAGAAGGCGGAATACCGTCTAAAATAAACCGGCCGAGTGTCCGGTTGTCTTTGGCTAAGGGCCGTTCGCCCTGCAACACATGAATCTCCACTGCCGGCTGGCTGTCGGAAGCGGTAGAAAAAACCTGCGATTTAGACGTTGGAATAGTTGTATTGCGTTCTATGAGCGGCGTCGCTACCGAACCCATTGTTTCAATGCCCAAAGTCAACGGCGTGACATCTAACAATAAAACATCTTTCATTTCGCCGCCCAAGACCGCCGCCTGAATTGCCGCGCCCATCGCCACGCATTCCATTGGATCAACCCCCCGCTCAATTTTCTTGCCAATATAATCTTCAACGAATTTTTGGATAATCGGCATCCGCGTCGGTCCGCCGACCATAATAATCCGTGAAATTTGCGCCGGGCTTAACTTAGCATCATTCATCGCCTGCTCCATCGGCTGGCGGCATTTATCAACAATCGGCCGTACCAACTCTTCCAGCTTGGCCCGTGTTATTTTCATCTGCAAATGTTTTGGTCCGGCCGCATCAGCCGTGATAAACGGCAAATTAATATCAGTCTCCAAAGTTGATGATAATTCTATTTTGGCTTTTTCCGCCGCCTCTTTCAGGCGCGTCATGGCCATTTTGTCATTAGACAAATCAATACCGGAAGAATTTTTAAAATCATTTTTGACATAATCCAATAAGGCATTGTCCATATCCGTGCCGCCCAGCTGGGTATCGCCGGAAGTGGAAATCACTTCAAAAACCCCGCCACCGAAATCCATAATCGTCACGTCCAGCGTGCCGCCGCCTAAATCGAAAACTAAAATTTTCTCTTCCTTGCCTGCTTTATCAATACCATAAGCCAAAGCCGCTGCTGTCGGCTCGTTAATGATCCGCACTACTTCCAAACCGGCAATAGCGCCGGCATCTTTAGTCGCCTGCCGTTGGGCATCATTAAAATAAGCCGGCACCGTAATAACCGCTTTTTCAATCCGATCGCCCAAATAAGCCTCAGCGTCCTTCTTTATCTTTTGCAGAATATAAGCGGATATTTGTTGCGGCGTGTATTCCTTACCCTCAATAGACACTTTATAGTCTGTGCCCATCTTGCGTTTAATGGCCAAAATAGTCCGCTCCGGATTAGTCACGGCTTGGCGCCGCGCCGGTTCGCCGACCAATAACTGGCCTTCTTTGGTAAAAGCAACATAAGAAGGAAACGCCTTGCCGCCAACCGTCGTCCCTTCAGCCGAAGGAATAATAACCGGCTTACCGGCCTCCACGACCGCCGCCGCCGAATTTGATGTGCCTAAATCGATACCGATGATTTTCATATCATGTAACATATAACATGTAATATGTAACAATAAAAAATTAATTATGCTACTCGCTACGTGTTATATGATTTTGTTATATATTATATATTTTGTGTTTTTTATTTTATTACCTTAACCTTCACCACTCTTAAAACTTTCCCATTCAGTATATATCCTTTTTGAATTTCTTCTACCACCACACCCGGCTCTTCACCTGCCACCGCTTCTATCGCCTCGTGCCATTCCGGATTAAATTTTTCGCCAACAGATTTTATCTCTTGTAACCCATGACCCTGTAAAACTTTAAACAATTGCTCGCGCATTGCTTTCAAACCGTCATCACCGCCATTTTTTATTGATGCATCTAAAGTATCCAGCACCGGCAATAAATCCGCCACCAACCCCGCACCGAACATCTTTGACCATTCCGCCAGCTGTTCTTCCTGCCGCCGCTTATAATTAATAAAATCCGCTTGAGAACGCTGCCAGCCGGCCAAATATTCGGCTTTTTCTTTTTGGCATGCTTCTAATTTTTCCTTTATTTTTTTTATTTTATTATCAACCTCATTGCTATCCTCTTCATTGATAATTTCCGGCTCGTTATTATCTTTTATCATAATTTTATTTTAACACCTTCTATTTTTTAATTTTTTTCTTTACTTCTTTTAAAACAAATCTATTTTTTTGGTAATTCATCCTCTTCGGGCCTAAAATTCCCAAGATGCCGCGACTATCATCTTGTGTAAAACCAGTTATCACCAGACTGTAGTCGCGTAAATATTTTATCGGATTCTCTTGTCCGATAAAAATTTCCACATCTTCGTCTAAATCGCTAAAAAATTCATTAAAATCGTCGTCTAACGAATCAAAACATTTTAAAATATTTTTTAAATTATCACCATCAAACTCCGGTTCTTCGGCCAGCCAGCGCCAGCCGGCTTCATGAAAATCGGTGGTGCGCCCAAAAACCCCGGATAAACCAATATTATGGGAACAATCAGCTAAAAATTGCGCCATTTCATGAAGTGACTCCTGGCGCAACTGCTCCATCCGCCGCCAAACCTGCTCTCTTTCACTCGAAGTAGGCGCCTCTCCTTCCAACTCGTCAATAAACAACCGATAGGCCTTATCTGTCGGCACCCGGCCGGCAGAAGTGTGCGGCTGCTCTAAAAAACCAGTTTCATCCAATTCCAGCATCTCCGAGCGCATTGTTGCTGGGCTAAAATTAAAAACAAATCTCTCCAATAAAGACTGCGAAGAAACCGGCTGGCCGGTGCGCTGATATTCTTTAATAATGGAATTTAAAATTTTCCTCTGGCGTTTTTCCATAATATTCTCCGCATTTATTTAGCACTCTCAACCAATGACTGCTAATATCTTAATCCCCACTCTGATTGTTGTCAAGCTGGGGATTATGGTATAATAAATAAAAGCTAAATCCTCCAAAAAAAATATGAAATCAATTGATTTAAACGGCGTCAGCTGGGTAAATTTAAATAATCCGGAATTTGAAGACCTTAATTTTCTGGAAAAAGAAATGAATCTTGGCCAAATAGTCCTGAAAGAATTAGCCGGATTTAACAAACGCGCCCAAATTGATGAATATGATGAATATATTTTTTTAGTTATCCATTTTCCGGTTTTTAATGAAGCAAATTTTCAAACTATTCCGACTGAAATTGATTTTATCATAACCAAAAATAAAGTCATTACCGTCTATCAGCAAGTCAACCCGAAATTAGAAGAACTTTTTTCCCAAATACAGGAAAATCCGCTTCTGCAGAAAGAATATATGAAAAGTTCTGGTTTTTTGCTTTTTATTATTTTAGACAAATTGATTGACCATTGCCTGCCCATGCTTGATCATATCCATGAAAAAATAGAAGATATTGAAGAACAGGTTTTTGAAGGCAAGGAGCGGGAAATGCTGAAAGAAATAGCCATTCTAAAACGCGACATTATCGATTTTCGCCGCACCATTAAGCCCCAGCGTTCAGTGCTGGAAATTTTAGCTAAAAAAGCCGGCCGTTTTTTCCAGCGCGAAGAATTAGATATCATTTCCCAAGAAGTCGTCGGCTCGGAAATCCGGGTCTGGAACACGCTGGAAAACCACAAAGAAATGATTGAGGCCATTGAAAAAACCAACAGCAATCTTCTTTCCTATCAAATCAACAGCGTCATGCACACACTGACTTATTTTTCCATTCTTCTATTCTCGCTGACTTTTATCGCCGGATTTTTTTCTATGAAACCGGTGGAAAATTTACTCTTTATCCAACATTCTTTTGGCATCTGGATTATCAGCGGCATTATGTTGTTTGTTGTAATCATTATCACGGCACTATTTAAAAAGAAAAAATGGCTATAAAACCTATCTATTTTTATAATACCCTCACGCGCCAAAAAGAAGAATTTAAACCATTAGTTAAAAATAAAGTGGGTTTTTATGCTTGCGGCCCGACGGTTTATAATTATCCCCACATCGGCAACCTGCGTTCTTATGTTTTTGAAGATATTTTACGCCGGGTACTGGAATACAATGGTTATCAAATCCGCCATATCATGAATATAACCGACGTCGGCCACTTAACCTCCGATGCTGATACCGGCGAAGACAAGATAGAAAAAGGTGCCAAAAGAGAAGGCAAAACACCAAAACAAATCGCCGATTTCTATACTGCGGTATTTAAAAATAATTTAAAGACACTCAATATTAAAATGCCAGATGTGCTTTGCCGCGCCAGCGAACATATCAAAGAACAAATCAGCCTAATAAAAATTTTAGAAAAAAAGGGCTATGCTTATAGAATAGAAGACGGCATCTATTTTGATACGAGCAAAGACAAAGATTATGGCTATTTGGCGCGCCTGGATATCACCGGATTACGCGCCGGCGCGCGAGTAGAGACCGTCCCTGGTAAAAAAAATATAACCGACTTTGCCCTTTGGAAATTTACTCCAAAAGGAGCGAAAAGGCAGCAAGAATGGCATTCGCCTTGGGGTGTCGGCTTTCCAGGCTGGCATTTAGAATGTTCAGCTATGTCCCATAAATATCTTAGCGACCAATTTGATATTCATTGCGGCGGCATTGACCATATCCCCGTCCACCACACTAACGAAATCGCCCAATCACAGGCCGCCTTCGGCAAAATACCGGCGCGTTTTTGGCTGCATAATAATTTCTTAGTAGTAGACGGAGAAAAAATGGCTAAATCCGCCGAAGATTTTTTGACGCTGGATAACTTAGCTAAAACTTTTAATCCGCTCGCCTATCGTTATTTATTATTAACCGCCCACTACCGCTCAAAGTTAAACTTAGTTTGGAAATCATTATCGGCCACGCAAACCGCTCTTAATAATTTATACGAGACAATGACCGATTTAAATACGGCTAATAATTCCGATTGGCGCTTTGCTGGTTTACTTGGGATTTTAGGCATTAGAAGTAAAAAAACCAGAAAAATTTTAAAAAAGATAGAGGAATACGACAATAATTTTTTAACTGCTGTCAACGACGATCTGGACACGCCCAAAGCATTAAGCGTTTTGTGGCAGTTGCTTGATGACCAAGAGATTCCTGCACCAGCAAAACGCCGCTTGATTTTAAAATTTGATAAAATTTTAGGGTTAAATTTAGATAAGGTTAAAAAAATAGAACCGCCGGGCGAGATAAAAAAACTCGCCGCAGAGCGAGAGCTGGCGCGGCAAAAAAAGGATTGGGCCAAAGCCGACTCTCTGCGCGCCCAGATTGAAGAACAAGGCTGGATTGTGGAAGATACGGATAAAGGGCTAAAAATAAAAATAAAGAGGTAAAAAATTAGATAAAAAACGAGGCGGCAGTTCGGTAAAGCCCATCGGGCAAAACCGAACTGCCGCCTTTTTAGCTTGATAATGATAAAACAACTTCTTTCTCCCACGCCTCCGTCCGAAATAAATATGTCAGCCCATAGGTTATGGCCACCTCTTCGTTAGCACGATAATCTTTTTTGTAAAAAAGTATAACCAATGGGGTTAATGGCAAAAGTTCCCGGAGACACCCTACTAATTTATGGTCGATCTCACTTGGCCGATTAATACTGACTAACATGATGTGCGGAGCCAAGTCTAAAATAGATTTCATGTTTAATTCCGCAAGAAGATCTTGGCTTTTTACCTCGCATACCACGAAATCCGGCGAGTCATATATTTCTCCAGCCGTAACCAGCCTAAAACAATCTTCTTGGCTGGGCCTCCCATCGACTAATAAAATCTTTTTCCTATCGTCTCTTTCCAATTTTCTCACCCCTTTTCGTTTAAATTTCTAATAGAATTCCAAGTTGCCGCCTTTTGTTATAAGCTGGCTAAAAATTCAACGAATTTCTTCAACTCCTCCCTTCCGCTGATACTGAACTTAGAAATAACCTTCGCCCCCCTTATTCCCACTTCAAGGCTTAATTCCTCCGAATCATATAAGGTTAGAAGAAAAATGTGTTTAATATCGCCGCGAGACACGATAAATTCGATCAACCCCATTCCGCTTAGCTCGGGCATTTGGTTGTCAGCCATGACAACATCCGGACAAAGCCCTTCAAGAATAGCCTTTTTAGCCTCTAAACCATTGCTTTTTTGAACTACCTGTAACTCAGAAGAGCCCCCCAACTCTTCAAACGTAGATTCGATCGCCTCTTTTAAAACCTCTCTGAATAAATTATGGCCATCAACCAAAAGCAATTTAATAATCCTTTTTTCCAATTCTCTCACCCCCCCTTTTTTATTTGTTTAGACCCCAAAAGTCTATTTTTTATTCATAATTTTAAGGACTGTCTATGCGTTTAATTAACCATAAAATTAACCAGAAGTCAAAATAAAATCATATCCACAAAAAATCCCCAAACCAATCCGGTTGCCAAGCAATCGGATAATGATATACTGAATTAATGCCTCCACAGAATTCCAACCCCAAACTCCCACCGCAAAATATCGAAGCCGAACAATCAGTGCTCGGCTGTTTGATGTTGGATAAAAACGCCATTACGCGGGTCGCTGATATTCTGCTAACCGGCGATTTTTACCGTTCGGCGCACAATATTATTTTTGAAACAATGATTGAGCTCTATGACCGCAACGAGCCAATTGATTTATTGAGCTTAAATAACCGCCTGGAAGAAAAAAATAAATTAGATGAGACTGGCGGACCGGCCTATCTGACAACTTTAGTTAATAGCGTGCCTTCGGCCGCCCATATTTTGCATTATGCTAAAATTGTCCACCGCAAAAAAGTCCTGCGTGATTTAATTGAAGCCGCCGAACATATTTCTGAAATCGGCTTTAAAGAAAATGAAGAAATTGAAAATGTCCTAGATGAAGCCGAACAGTTAATTTTCAGTATCTCTCAACGTTCGCTCTCACAGGAATTTATGCCGGTCAAAAACACGCTAGAAGAAGCGTTTGAACGCATAGACAAAGTCCATAAAGAAGGCGGCGGCTTACGCGGTCTGTCTACCGGTTTTCTTGATTTAGACAATATTTTAGCCGGTCTGCAAAAATCAGATTTAGTTATTTTAGCGGCGCGACCATCACTCGGTAAAACTTCATTGGCAATTGATATTTGCCGCCACGCAGCTATTAAAGAAAATAAGCCGGTCGGCTTATTTTCGCTGGAAATGTCACGTCATGATGTCGTTGACCGCTTATTAGCCGCCCAAGCCAATGTTGATTTGTGGCGCTTGCGCACCGGCAAACTTTCTTCGGATGGCCTAGATAATGATTTCTCGCGTCTCCAAGAAGCCATGTCAGATTTATCTACTGCGCCGATTTTTATTGACGATGCACCTTCGCCATCTGTACTTCAAATGCGCACGATGGGCCGGCGCCTTCAGGCCCAGCATGGCCTAGGCTTAATTGTTGTTGACTATTTGCAACTTATCCAACCGCGAACTAATTCTGACAATATGGTTCAACAAATTACTGAAATTTCCCGTTCACTCAAGGGTTTGGCTAGAGAACTGGAAGTGCCAGTACTAGCACTATCACAACTTTCCCGCGCCGTGGAAAGCCGGCCCGATCAAATGCCGCGCCTGGCAGACTTGCGCGAATCCGGTTCCATTGAACAAGACGCGGATGTAGTGATGTTTATTTACCGCGAAGATAAAGCAAAAAAGGACTCACCGCGGCCGCATATTGCTGATATTATTATTGCTAAACACCGCAACGGCCCTATTGGCAAAGTAGAATTATATTTTAATGAGGTCTCGGCATCATTTAAAAATCTGGAAAAACACTTTGAATAAAACTCTACTAAATCACGAATCATTATTGATTTTACAAATCTTATGCCCCCCCCGCCTCTAAAAAATCTCATTGACCGCCTATCAAAACTACCCGGTTTTGGCCAACGCTCCGCCACCCGGCTGGCTTTTTGGCTGCTTAATCAGCCACAAAATGACTTAGCCGATTTAGCCAATGCTATTTCTATAATTAAAACTCAGACAAAAACCTGTCCGCAATGTTTTAACCTGACAACCCAAGAAAATTTTTGTACCATTTGCTCTGACAAAAAAAGGCGGCAAAATTTAATTTGCGTGGTAGAAGATGTTTTTGACATTTTGCCCCTAGAACGCACCCATCAATTTAACGGCGTTTATCATGTCTTAGGCGGCTTAATTTCGCCGCCTGACGGCATTACGCCTGACCGCCTCCGTATCAAAGAACTATTAACGCGGGCAAAAAAAATAACAGCTAATATGCCTACCGACCAACTGGAAATAATTTTAGCACTCAATCCGACAGTTGAGGGCGACATCACAGCTTTATATCTTGAACGGCTGCTGAAACCATTTAATATAAAAATCACCAAATTAAACCGCGGCTTGTCCACTGGCAGCGATCTGGAATATACAGACGAGACAACCCTAATCAATGCCCTGAAATTTAGGCACTAAAAAAATTATCATTTAATTATTTTTAAAAACCCCTGGTATTAACCAGGGGTTTTTACTTATAAATTACAAATCTAATGGCTAACGAACTATTAGTATAATCATTATTGCAATGGATTATTTTGCGGCTGTTTATCGCTAATCGGCAAGTCTGATGGCTGTTGCGGCATTTCAGCAATAGCCGGCCGGCCGGCTTGTAAATTAGCTATAATAGTTTTTACTTCTTGATTTTCCGGATTTAATTCTTCCACCTTTTTAAATTGCTCAATCGCCGCGGCCTTATTGCCCAATTTGTCATAGATTAATCCCAAAAAATAACGGGCGTTTGAATAACTGGTATCTAAATTGATTGCCCGCTCAAATTGGATTCTAGCGTTTTCCCAGTCAGCTTTTTTATAATAAAGCAGACCCAGCTGAAAAGTAATGCCAATATCTTCCGGGCTATAAGTTTGGGCCGCGCTCATTTCCTTTATCCCCTCATCAATCCGGCCCTGAAGATTATAGATCAAAGCTAGATTAAAAGCGGCTGGCGCGTAATCGCTCTTAACTTCCAGCGCCTTTTTAAAAGCCTCCTCAGCTTTAGCGACATAATCCTGAATCTTGGCAATTTTGTCTTTATCGCCGCTGGCACCCGGAGTTAATAAGTCAACTGCTAATGCATATGTTCGGCCAAGCTCCCAATAATAATACGGATTTTTCGGCTCAAGCTTTATTGCTTCATTATATGAATCAATCGCCCATTGATCGGCGCCTCCGTTAGCTGGCAATATAGGCATAATCGCTCGATAAATATAGGCGCGCTGAATCCAATTATCAACGCTTAGAGGAGCCAACTCGGTTGAACGCTTGGCTAAATTAGTCGCTGAAGCAATTAAATTCTGGGCGGCCCTGTCCCTATCCGCGCTTTGCGGCTTGGCCAACTCCGCGTTAACTTTCAACAAAGCAACCTGAGAAAGAGTTCTTAAATATAATTCGTTGTAAGGATTATAAGTGACAGCCCTACTGATTAATGTTGAACTGCCTTCTAAATTGTTAGCAGCGGCGGTAACTAATCCTCTCTGATAGAGAACATCAGCAAACCAATATGTCCCACCCAAATAGAAAACGCTGATAGTTAAAACCAAAACCACAACAAAGACAAAAGAAAAAATAGACGCCATCGGCGAGTTTTTTTCAAACTGCACCAAAACATTATTGCCGTCAACATAAGCCATTCCCGCCTCCCCTGAAGCCGTTTGCGGCTCATCGCCTCTGTCTAAAAATTTTAGAGACAACACCGACAAAGCCAGCATTATCCAAAATGCTGCCTCCAACGTTAAATTGGTTGAATAAATAAATTGCAAAAAAGCAAGCAGCAACCAAGCGGAAAAAATACCCAAACTTAAAACCCAGGCTGAACCGCGTTTCCTAATTAATTTAATGAAACCATAAATCGCGAATCCGACGACCATCAACACCCAAGTCAACCAACCGAAAATTCCCAGCGTGGCTGGCTGGCTGAAAATTTTTGAAATACCGCTGTTAAATTTAATGTTCCAAAACTGCGTCTGGTTTAAATCCTGCGAGCGGTATAAGCCATAATTATAAGCAAAACTGCCGGGACCCGAACCAAAAAATAATTTACCCCTTAAAACCTCTTTGTCAATATTATAAGTCGCGTCAAAAGAAGGAGAGACTTCCGCCGGAATGGCTGACCACTTAAAAAAGTTCGGCTGAATCAATAACATTATAATAGAGAAAGCCAGGATCACCATCGGCAAAATCAAGCGGTACTGATTCATTTGTTCGCGATTCATAATGCCTAATGAAATTATGATTATCGCGGCTAAAAGCAATGCCCACCAAACATTGGTAAAATTGATAGAAAGCATCATGAATAAAAACAGGATGGCCGCAAAACCATAAAAAACCTGCCGCCAGCGGGCCACATTCGTTTGCGCGAATAAAACAGAACTTAAAACTAATAAACTGGCTAAAAATATCTCTACCGAATTAATAGAACCAATGGTGTTGAAAGTAGCCGTCTGGGTAAAATCCCAAGGCAAAATAAATTTACCGGCTAATTGCAAAATGGTCAAAATAGCCACCACCAGGCCACTGAGCACTAAAGCAAAAAGTGCGTTGGAAATTCCTTTTTTATCCCTTAAATTATTAGCTAAAGCGAAGAAAATAATAGCCAAAGCGACAACGACAGAGAAGGATTCAGCCACGCCGCCGCCAAAACCCACCATGGCTTGATAGATATTCTTTGACAATAAGCTGCTGACTAGATAAAAAGATAAAAATAAAATGACAGCAATATTGACAAAGCTTTTTTTAAACTCCAGGCGGCCTTGAGAAATAATTTTCCCAATCCAAACAATTAAAAAAAATAAAGCGAAAGCTATGATCAGCACCTGCTTATTAACTTCCAGTATGCTTGAATTAAAAGGCAAGAAAAATAAAGGCAATAAAAAAACAAAAACATAGATGCCCCATTTAATGATTTTTTCGGCTAAAACCGACATCTTGCCGTTCGCTTCCACCTTGCTATTTACCCCTCCATAACCATTTTTTTCTATTATATTTATCTCCATAATATTTATTTGCCCGCGCTGATAATCCTGTCATGTATTATCAGGCTTTCGGGTTTTTTAAAATAATTATTTGATTAAATAAGTATAGCACACAATCAATAATCAATAATCGATACTTTATCCACAACCCAATAAAAAAACCGCCCTGAATTCATCAAGGGCAGTTTTTATTTATTCTCTATATTAGTTATCTCAATCAGTGTATACGGCTGGCGATGGCCGCGCTTGACTGAATAACGTTTTTTAGATTTATACTTCATGACGGTTACCTTCTTAGCCCGATCTTGTTTTAGGATTTTACCGATGGCCTTAGCGCCGCTTATTATAGGTTTGCCGATATCCGCCTGCTCTCCTTTGCCCACCAACAACACCTGGTCAAAAAAAACTTCGGCGCCTAGAGCCCCGTCAATTTTTTCAATTTTCAATTTTTGCCCGGGCGCAACTTTATACTGCTTGCCGCCGGTCTTAATAATCGCAAATTCCATATATTTTATATTAACAAAAGCATATCAAAAATATTTAAAAAAGTCAAACCGATAAAAAAATTAGGCGAGCTCTTGCGAGCTCGCCGCTATTGATTAATATCGCGCATCCAGGAAAGGTTCCATCATATTCCTGAATTCTCTTTCATGGAAGGCGTCAATCTTCCCCCATGATTCCTCCATGTCGGAACGAATCTTCTCTTCTACCTTGCCCGGATTTTGGAGATTTCCGCTGATTTCCGACATAAAATAGGCATAGGCCTCATCAAAACTTTGAATTGGCCTGTCGGAAAAAAATATTTGGATGAGATAAGACCTGACGTCCGCCAGCGAAATATATTCTGAACGGACAGTCATTTGAGATATTATTCTCAACAAAGAAACAAAATTGTCCGCGTACTCTTGGGTCAAAATATTCGGTGGAGCCCAAATCGTAAAGTCCGACTGTCCCCATCGCGACCTTCTGTTTGGATCAGATAAAATTATCTGCATATTTCACTCACCTCCTTCATAAAGAACTTCTTAGTTATCTGCATATCTGCGACCCCCGCTTTCGTAATCCCCGCAAGTTAACCGACCTTTCCCAGGGCGCCCGCTGGTCAAACTGGCTGACATTCAAACCAATTGTATCCTTATTGGGTTTATAAAATTTAATAAATTCTTTTCCCTCATCCAGGCGCAACCATCTCTTGTATACCTGTTGATATATTTTAGGTGTGATATCGACCGGAGATAACCTATCTTCTCTTAACTCTACAAAGTTGTCTCCATGGATATAATAATGAGTTTTTATCCATGCGATGAAATTATTCAAGGGCATCTCTTTGGTATCCTTTCTAATCTTCATTCGCCAGACAATTTTACCCCGAAGACCAGTGGCAATAATTAATAATGCCTTTAACTCCCTTTCGGTCTTGACATGTTGCGGGCTTTTTCTGAATTGCTTGCCCATAATGCGCCTTAATCCTTGACAATAAAAAACCGTGGATTCTTTATCGGTTATTTTAATAATAAAAAGATCAAAAAGTTCATCGAACAAACCCCTTAATGTCTTCTTTTTTTTCATTGCCTCTCTCCTTATATAAATATTTTAGGTACTTTCAATCATTTTCTTGCTTCTTAGTGTATCATCAGACTATTTTTCAGACAACCTTTTTAGGTTATACTATAGATATGGTTATCAACACCGAACAAATTCAAAAACAACTAGAGAAAAAAGCTAAACAGCGGCAAAAGAAAAAAAAGCCGAAAATGAAAGTTAGCGGCAAAAGCGTCTTGACCCTGCAGAAGATTATCAAAACTAAAAGGCACAATCATTGACCGCCTCCTGCTTTTTTGCTACCATATATTTAAATGATTCTCCGTTTAATTACTAGAATTTTAGGCAATAGCCTGGCTCTTTATTTGGCCGTGCGTTTCGTGCCAAATTTTAGTTTTACCCAAGACTGGAAAATACTGCTGATCGCCGGATCGATTCTAACAGTTTTTAATCTTTTTCTCAAACCGCTATTAAAATTAATTTCTATACCGCTTATCATCGTCAGCCTAGGATTATTCTCAATTATTATTAATATTTTAATATTATGGCTGATGACTAAATTTTTCCCTGATTTAATCATCGTCGGCTTTAAAGCGTATTTATGGGGCACAATTATTATTAGCTTGACAAACTGGCTGATAGCGACTTTAATAAAAGAACCTAAAAAAGAAAATTAAGAGTATATTCAAAAAACAATGAATTTATCAAACATCATTTCTATTGTCCAAATTATTGTTTCTGCTTTATTGGTTGTCTGCATTCTGCTCCAGCAACGCGGCGCCGGCTCTTCCGCCATTACCGGCGGCAGCAGTGCTTCTTATTATACAAAACGCGGCTTTGAAAAGGTTTTATTCGCCGCTATCATCATCCTCTCTATTATTTTTATTGTCGCCGCCGTGGCGTCAATTATTATCAAATAGAGGATATAAAATCCTATATTTTGACGGTGCTCGGACGATGTGCCTGTCTTAAGCGGACATATCGTCCCCGTTGGTCAAAATAATTCAAAAATATTAGCACTCTATTGGAAAAAATTAATAATTTTTGGCGTAATTTCGTTTGGCCGACAAAAAAACAATGGGGCCAATTTTTTAATGTTGCCAGCAAAAAAGAAAAATATACCCTCAGTGTTTTTTTGATTATCGCGCTAACAGGATTAATAATGCTAGGCGCGCGTTTCTATTTAAACCATTCCCGAATTGAACCGGCCCGGGGCGGAACCTATACCGAGGGCTTCATTGGCTCTCCCCGTTTTCTTAATCCGACGCTATCACAACTAAAAGACGCAGACCGCGACCTTTGCGCTTTAATTTTTTCCGGCCTATTAAAATATAACGGCCAAGGCGAATTAGTTTCCGACCTGGCCCAAGAATATAAAATTGGCGACAATGGCAAAATCTACGATGTTATATTAAAAGACAATCTTAAATGGCACGACGGCAAGGACCTAACTATTGATGACGTTATTTTCACGCTTCAAATAATTCAAAATCCGGAATACAAAAGTCCTTTGCGGCTTAATTGGCAAGGAGTTGAATTTGAAAAAATAGACGAAAAAACTATCCGCTTTAAGATAAAAAATGCCTATAGCCCTTTTCCGCACAATCTTAATTTCGGCATTCTGCCTAAGCACCTCTGGGAATCAATCAGCCCTGCGGCTTTCGCTCTGACGGAGTTGAATTTAAAGCCTATCGGTTCCGGCCCGTATAAATTTTCCAAGCTTCAAAAAGATAAGGACGGCAACATTAAAAATGCGGAACTGATTTCATTTGATAAATATTATGGCAATCGGGCTAATATTGATAAAATAATTTTCCAATTTTATTCTTCTGAAGAATTAGCCCTGAATGCTTTAAAGAACGGAGAAATCACGGGTATTAATTCCATTTCATCGGGCCAAGCTAAAAATATTAAAACTGATTTCCCCAGCTTTAATATTTATTCGCTGCAGTTACCGAGATATTTCGCCATTTTTTTCAATGAAAGCCAGAATGCTATCCTGACGGATAAAAATATCCGGCAAGCCCTGGCCTATGCAACCAATAAAAAGGAAATGATAGAAAATATTTTATCTGGCTATGGGCAAGAAATAAATTCATCCTTTTTGCCCGGCATGACCGGCTATTCCGACCAAATTAAAAAATATGATTTTAATTTAGACCAAGCTAAAAATCTTTTAGACGCCGCTGGCTGGAAAGATGCCGACAATGACGGTTTCCTAGAAAAGAATGACCAAAAATTAGAAATAACCCTGACTACTGCCGATTGGCCGGAACTAGCCCAAACCGCCCAACTGATAAAAAGCCAATGGGAAAAAATCGGCTTCCGGGTTAATTTAGAAATAAAAGAAATCGGTAAAATCCAAAACGACATTATCCGGCCGCGGCAATACCAAGCTTTGCTTTTTGGACAAACACTATCTATTGAACCAGATCCCTTTTCTTTCTGGCACTCCTCACAGAAAAAAGATCCCGGCTTAAATCTTTCCCTCTATGAAAATCGCGATGCCGATAAATTACTGGAAGAGGCGCGCCAAAGCCTAGACAATAATGAACGAGCGCAAAAATACCAGCAGCTGTCCTCTCTTCTAGCCGAAGATTTGCCGACAATTTTTCTTTTTAGCCTAGACTATTTATTCGGGGTAAATAATGGAATAAAGGGCATCAACTACCAGGGAATTAATATCACTTCGGCGCGTTTTGGCGATGTTAACCATTGGTATATCAAAGCGCAAAGAAAGTGGCAATTCTAATCACAAGGCTATAACACGCAATATATAATAAAAAGCGACCTGCCGCGAATAATCTTTTATTATATGTTTTATGTTATATGCCATATGTTTTTATGGAGGGCGTAGATAAATCAAATCTAAAAAAAATAATTATTAATTCACCCGGACAACTCAAAGCTAACCTGGAATTTTTCAACCAGCTGAGCATCGCCCGCCGGCAATTTAATAAAATTATCCTCTGTGGCGTTGGCGGCTCTTCCATCACGGTAAATTTATTCCATTATTTAGAATTAAACAGATATTTACCACTAACTATTACCACCCCTCTTTATCCCCATCACGATTATGATCTGCCGCCTGATGCCGACGCCAATTCTCTTATTATTTGCGCCTCTTATTCCGGCAATACCGAAGAAACAATTTCTTCATATAAAAAAGCCCGGGAATTGGGGCTGGAAATTGCCGGCCTAACCTGCGGCGGACAATTAGCCGATTTATTCCAACAAAATAAAATTCCCTGGATAAAAATCCCCGACAAGACAATTCCGCCCCGCCATGGTTTGGGCTATCAAATGGCGGCGCTGGTTAAATTATTTATCGCCTATGGCTTCTTATTACATACCGCCCAGGATTCACTGAATGAAGCAGCCGATAAAATCCAACCGATAGAAATCGAAAAAGAAGTCGAACCGTTAATCCAAAAATTATTCAATAAAATTCCGATTGTTTATTCTTCGCAAAACAACGCGGCACTAGCCAAAATAATAAAAATCAAATTCAACGAAGACGCAAAAATCCCTTCCTTTTTTAATTACTTTCCGGAATTAAACCATAATGAAATGACAGGCTGGGAAAAACCGGTTGGCCCGTTCCATTTTCTCCTTCTAGCAGACGACGACGACCATATCCGAACTAAAAAAAGAATGTCAATCACCGCAGAATTGCTTAAAAAATTCGGCTGGAATTGCGAACTAATCAAAATCAAAAGTAATAATCCTTTAGAAAAAATGTTTTGGTCGCTGACTTTCGGTGACTGGCTGGCTTATAAACTCGCCATGGCTTATGGCATTGACCCGACCCCGGTTAATTTAGTTGAAGAACTGAAAGCGCAAATGAAAGATTAATGATTAAACTTGGCTGAATCTCTAACGGGGTTGACAAACCTATATATATTTGATATCATATTATAATAGTAATCTTCTCGGCGTAAGGCCAAATATAAGCTAAATCGGCAATTTTACCGCCTGGTAAACGTTTTTTATGTTACTGGGGGCGTGGCGGAACTGGCAGACGCATACGCTTCAGGAGCGTACGGATAACATCCATGAGAGTTCAACTCTCTCCGCCCCCACATTTTTAAATCTCTACTAAAAACTATTAAGGCAAAGCCAATTATTTAAAAAAATATGTCTCCGGCAAGGCGGCAGTTTTTCGCAATAATCGGCTTCGCCAAAAAACACTTTTAATTTATTTTATGACACCACAACAAAGACGCCGCCCGATCAAGCTGCAAGTAAGATCGTATGACGGCACAAAACCAGTCCGCCAACCGGCGGAAAGCAGACTCTCATCGGAATCACCCAAACCGGAAAGAAAAATTTTCCCGCCGCGCGGAATTCCCGTTGCCAGAGAAAAACAAAACAGCAAAACATTAAAAATTATACCGCTCGGCGGCCAGGAAGAAGTCGGCCGGAATATGACGGTTTTTGAATACGATGACGACATCGTGATTTTAGATATGGGCATTCAATTTCCAGAAGAAGACATGCCCGGTATTGATTACATCATACCCAACATTAATTATCTCAAAGGCAAAGAAAAGAATATCCGTGGCGTTATTTTCAGCCATGGCCATCTTGACCATATTGGCGCCGCGCCTCTGCTACTAGATAAGCTTAATTATCCAAAAATTATTGGCCGCGACCTGACATTGGCTTTAATTGTGAAAAAAATGGAGGACTTTGAGCCAAAATCAGCCAAAAAGCTAAAAACGCAAACCATAAAATCTCTTGATGAACGGCTGACACTCGGTAAATTCCGCGTTGGTTTTTTTAATGTTGAACATTCCATCATGGATGCCATGGGCGTGATTATCAACACGCCCCAGGGGACAGTTATTCACCCGGGCGATTGGACGATGGACAAAAACCCGACTAATCTGGAACCCGTTTCTTATACCCACCTGGCCAAACTCCCCCAGCCAAAAATCCTGATGCTGGAAAGTTTAGGCGCAACTGATTATTCCAATGATTCTGTTTCCGAAAAAGAAATGTATAGTAATTTGGAAAAACTTATCAGCCAGGCACCGGGTAAGGTTATTATTGGCACTTTTTCTTCCCAGATTAAACGCATCGCCCATATTATTGAATATGCCAGAAGTATTGGTAAAAAAGTGGCGCTGGACGGCTATAGTATGAAAATGAATATTGAGATTGCCAAACAGCTGGGCTATATAAAAATTGACAAAGAAACATTAATTCCAATTAATAATATCCACAAATATCCGGAAAAAGAAACTATTATCGTCTGCACCGGCGCCCAGGGCGAAGGCAATGCCGTGCTCTCGCGCATTATCAGTAATGACCATAAATACATTAAAATCCGCAAGCACGACACTATCATCTTTTCCTCTTCGGTTATTCCGGGTAATGAACGAACCATCCAGCGGCTAAAAGATAATCTCTACCGCATGTGCGATAATGTTATCCATAGTGATATTATGGACGTCCACACCAGCGGCCACAGCAATGCCGCCAATATCAAAGAAATGCTAAAACAGGTACAGCCGGATTTTTTCCTGCCGGTTTATGCTAATCATTTTTTTCTGAAAGAAGCGGCCAAACTAGCTACCGGCATTGGTTTCCATTCGGAAAATATTTTTATTTTGGACAATGGCTCAGTGCTGGAATTCGATAAGGGCAGAGGTAAAATCCAAAATAAAAAAGTGGAGACAGGCTACGTCTTTGTCGACGGCCTCGGCGTTGGCGACATCGGCCATATAGTGCTACGCGACCGCCAAGCCATGGCTAAAGACGGCATGTTTGTAATTATTGTCACCGTTGACTCCCAAACCGGCCAGGTTCGCCAAAGCCCGGATATAATTTCGCGCGGCTTCATCTATATGCGCGAAAATAAAGAATTGCTTTTCCAGGTCCGCGAACGCGTTAAAGACATTGTCCACCGCGCCACCGGCAACCGTAAACCAATTGACCAAAATCTCATTAAAGATAATATTCGAGATAAAATCGGCCAATTCTTATATAGTAAGACAGAACGCCGGCCGATGGTGCTACCGGTGGTAATTGAAGTATAAATTGGCGCCGTTGCCAGACAGACACTTTCACAGCCTTAACCTTAACAAACCAAACAAAAAAGGCCCCTGCTGGGGGCCTTTTAATCTTAACTTAAATTTATATATTTTCTTCTATCAAACGGATAACTTCCGCTTTTTTCTCTTTAAATAATTCTTTTGAACTGGCTTCTAAATTTAACCGAATCACCGGATCCGATTGTGATTTTCTCAAATTAAACCACCAGTCAAGGAATATAACGCTAGCGCCATCGATCTCTGAAATTTCTGCTCCCTCTGATCGATATTTATTTTTTAATTTATCTATTATCTTATCACCTTCTTCCATTTTGATCATTTTAAAATTTGTTTCTTCTAAGACAAAATAATTTTTTTCAAATTCTTCGTTTATTTCATCTATTGATTCTCTTTTAGCGCTAATAGCCTGAAGAAAAGTTAAAGCTCCCATAATTCCGTCATCCGATTCGTGAAGTTCTGGAAAAATATAATGACCGGATGTCTCGCCAGCAAAAATAATTTCTGGCTCTGACTGCATTTTTAATTTCATCGGTATCGTCCAGCATTCTATAACCTCTAAATTTCCTCCAGCCCTTTCAACCCAATCACGAACAACTTTAGATGCCCTAACTTCTGTTATAATTTTTTTTCTTGGCGAATTTAAAATACGATATTCAGAAATAAGCGCGATAACTAAACTCGGATCAATGACTTTTCCTTCTCTGTTCAAAACATACAAACGGTCGGCATCGCCATCAAACATAAAACCAAGATCAGCTTTTTCATTGATGATTTTTTCTTCTAATTTTTTTCTATTCTCTGGAATTTTTGGATTAGCCTCGTGATTAGGAAAATTACCGTCCGGTTCAAAATACAAGGGAATAATTTCTATGCCTAAATTGGCGAAAACTTTCTCTATATACAAACCCGCCATACCATTACCAGGATCCATTACGATCTTTAATGGCTTAATTTCTTCCTTAATGGTATTTCTAATAGCTTTAATATAATTATCGGCCGAATCTTTTTTAATTACTTGCCCCCTCACAGAAGAAGAATCAAACTTATCTTCAAAAACCATTTTCTTTAAATCTAAAATTTGTTTTTTTGAAAGAGCCACGTTCTTGCTAAAAACTATTTTAAACCCATTAAATTCTTTGCTGGCATGCGATGCCGTCACTATCATGCCACCGCCTGATTCCAAATCACCGACCGTGAAATAAAAACAGCTGGTACTGCAAAGTCCAATATCAATAACATCTATGCCTTGATTATTTAACCCTCTAATAACGGCCTCTTTTAACGAAGGAGAGGAAAGACGGGAATCGCCGCCGACAATTATCGGTGATTTTTTAACATAACTAGCAAAAGCCTGGCCGATTTTATAGGCAGTATCTTCATTTAGCTCCTCTGAGTAAATCCCCCGAATATCATAAGCTTTAAAAATACTTGAATTAATCATAAAAATTAATTAGACATTTCTATAAAATTAGTATAACATAAAACTAAAATTTATCTCAAATCTATGCTTTCCATCGGCATCGTCGGCTTGCCTAACGTCGGCAAATCCACGCTTTTTAAAGCGCTGACCAAAAAACAAGTTGATATCCAAAATTATCCTTTTTGCACTATTGAACCGAACGTCGGCATCGTCGCCGTGCCCGACAAACGCTTGCAGCAACTAAGTGAATTTTCGCATTCCGCTAAAACCGTGCCCGCGGCCATTGAATTCATTGATATCGCCGGTCTGGTCGCCGGCGCGCATAAGGGCGAAGGGCTGGGTAATAAATTTCTGGCCAATATCCGCGAGACGGACGCAATCCTGCAGGTAGTCCGGGCTTTTGAAGACAGCCATGTCACCCATGTTGGTGATACACCCGAGCCGCAACGCGACGCAGAAATTATTTTGTATGAACTGATTTTTAAAGACATCGAAACCGCTAAAAATCATTTGCCCAAGGCGGAAAAAAAGGCCAAAGCCGGCGAAAAAGACGTTGTGATTGAAGTAGAACTGCTTCAAAAACTGATTCCCTGGCTGGAAAAAGGGCAACCGGCTAAAGATTTGCCGCTTAATGAAAAAGAAGGGATTTTTCTTAAACAGTTGAACTTGCTTAGCGCTAAACCGATTTTATACCTTATCAACTGCTCTTCTGGCAAGCCAATTTTAGCCTATCCTGAGGCGTTGAAGCCGGCCCTGGAGCTGGATATTAAGCTGGAAAATGAATTAAGCGAGCTATCCGAAAACGAAGCTGCCGAGATGCGGCAGGCCCTGCCGCCGACCAAAAATAACATTGACGAATTGATTTCTACCTGCTATACTTTATTAGGATTAGAAACCTTTTTCACCTCCGGCGAGCAGGAATCGCGCGCTTGGACGATTAAAAAAGGGACGCGCTCGCCTCAAGCTGCGGGCGTTATCCATACTGATTTTGAAACCGGATTTATCCGGGCAGATGTTATTTATTGGGAAAAATTGATTGCCGCCGGTTCCTGGGCTAAAGCCCGCGAACAAGGTTTAATCAGAACCGAAGGCAAAGAATATATCGTCCAAGACGGCGATACAATGATATTTAAATTTAATTGAGAAAATTATAAAACAGCATGTACGAACTAACTTATATTATTACCCCTATAATCGGCGAAATAGATTTAAATTCTGCGGTTGAAAAAATCCGTGGTTTTATTAATAATATGGGGGCAGAAATCAAATCCGAAAAAGTCGGAGAAAAAAGACGCCTCGCCTATCCAATCCAAAAACAATCTTTTGGTTATTTTATTACGATAGAATTCAAACTTGATGGCGAAAAAATAGAAGAGCTGCAAAAAGAATTAAGGCACACCTCCGATGTTTTAAGATTCCTGCTTATCAATAAAGATGAAATAACCGAACCAGTCAGAAAACCAAGAATAAAGAAAACCGACAAAATAATGAAAGAAATTGACGATGACGGCATCTTCGCTGAAAAAATCGCCAAGCCGGAAAAAACCGAGAAAAAAGAGAAAGTTAAAATAGAAGAATTGGATAAAAAATTAGATGAAATATTAGGAGAGTAAAAATCATTATAACATTTTGACATAAAACATTTTAATAATCTAATAAAATGTTGATATGCGAAGATGTTAATATGAAAAATGAACTTCAATAAAGCTATTATTCTCGGCAATTTAACCCGCGATCCGGAAACCCGCGCTTTGCCTTCCGGGCAATCCGTGGTCAGTTTCAGCGTCGCGACTAACCGGTTTTATACTGATAAAGGCGGCGCCAAACAGCAAGCGGTGGAATTTCATAATATTGTGGCTTTTGGCAAACTGGCGGAAATCGCCAGCCGATATCTCAATAAAGGAAAAATGGTTTTAGTTGAAGGCCGAATCCAAACCCGCTCTTGGCAGGGCCAAGACGGCGTTAAAAAATACCGGACGGAAATTGTTATGGAAAATATGCAGCTGGGTCCGCGCGGCGGCGATAATAGTAATTCCACCAGCGGCGGCTATAATGCCGCTCAACCGGCGGCTTCGCCAAACCAAGATATTCCAGTCATTGAAGCCGATGAAGGCCTGGACTTTATGGATGATAATAAAGAAGAAATAAACGTTAAAGACATCCCTTTTTAAACTCATGTTAAAACCCTGTTATTTCTGCCAAGAAAACGTTAAATATATTGATTATAAAAAAACCGAAATATTGCGGAATTTTTTGTCGGGCCAATTTAAAATTCTGCCGCCACAACGCACCGGTACCTGCTCTAAACACCAACGCATGCTCTCCCAAGCCATCAAACGCGCCCGCTTTATGGCACTCTTGCCATTCACGCGAATGTAAAATGTTTTTACCTTTTTTAAAAAAGAAGGTAAATTACTTAATTTATTCCAATAAAGTGAAACCAAAAAAAAGATTATCTTTGGTATTTTTGGGCTTATTGATTCTTTTTTCAACAGCTTATTTTATATGGAGAAGAGATAGAGACATAAATAAAACTATATATCAGACAGAAAATAATAATTTAGTCCAAGAACATAATATTGAAAAAAACGTTTATTCTGATTGGCTGATTTATAATAACAATGATTATAAATTTAGGATTCAGTATCCAAAAGATTGGCATACGACGACTATTCAAAAAAATAAAATTATACTTTCGGCTAATAAAATTTTATTGAATACAGATGCCCATCCTGGACTTTCCGTTTTTTTAATTGTTTATGAGAATCCGTTAAATCTTTCTCTTGAAGATTGGAGAAATCAGAACAAAAAACAACCAACTATAATAAATTCCACCCAACAAAATATAAATATAAACGGAGAAAGCGCAACTCAATATATTGATGTTTTAAAAACTCCCGAGCAATCATTGGAATCAGGATATATAAGTGAAGATAAATATAAGAATACCAGCACTTATTTCATTAAGAATAAAAAAATCTACGAATTATCATGGAATTCAATTGAGGTAAAAGATAATCAACGAGAGATAGTTGATACAATAATTAAAAGTTTTAAATTTAATAATTAACGACTAATGCAACCACAATAGAAATCAACCCCGATCTTTTGATCGGGGTTTTTACAAACGAAAACCGCCGGCATAGCAGGCTTGTTATTTAATTCAAAATAAAAAAAATACCCGTTTGTTTGGTTTTTAATACCTACCTAAACGAGTATTTTGTTAATAATGCAAAAAACATTTTTATTATTTATCCTCTTCCTCCGGTGAACCGTCCGCTGAAATTTGAAGCAATTCGCCTTTTTCATAAAAGCGAGATACAGCCGTAGCGGTGATGGGTCCTCCTTTTTTACCATGGTTATTTTTATCGTTCAGCGGGACGCCTATAAACCTGCGTCCCGCCACCAAAAATCCCATCGGCCAACCCTGTTTATAAAACAGATGGGCCATAGAACCTCCTTTCTGTTTTAAGATTTTAAAATATAAAGAAACTCCCTGGCGGCATTTTCTATAATAAAAAGAAAAATGCCAATAAACATGGCCGCGAGAATAGAAATGAAACCCGCGACTAACAGAACATTTACTATTGTTTTCATATTCTCGCTCCTTTTTCCTATGCGGCCTCACCCGAGACCGGTTTTTTTGACGCTCAGCCGCGCCGCGGAAATATAGAGACAATAACGTCCGGCCGCGCCTGGGCTGTTATTTCTTTTTCCCGCTCCCCTATGGCCTCAGAAATAATTTGCATAAATTGAAAGGCATCACTGGGGTTTTCAATACTTTTCACTTCTCGGCCATCAAAATCACTTAATCTTAAAAAATTACAGCCCCGAAATGGACTGTAAAGCAGCGCTAATTTCCACGCTGACTCATCGTCCTCCTCTTTTATCTCGGCACCAAAAAGCCGCAAAACCGCCAAAATATCTTTAATTATCTTTCTGTGCTCCGAAGCCATAAAAGATAATGCAAACTTAGATGAATCGGCGACATAAAACGGCTGGTTCGCCAGAAAAACTAGAAGTTCATTCTCTTCTTTAGAAAGCAGCCACCTCCTGAAGGCATAAGTTTTCTTTAAAATAAGTAAAAGTAAGATTACCGCCCCACCACAAATAAGCCCGAGACTAAAAATTAGGTTCACTTTTTTTCTCCCTTCTTAAGTTTTTAAAAAACTATCATTTTTTATGTAAAATCTATATCTGCTCCTCGCCCGCCTTCGCTTTGACTAATTTTGCCAGTTCGGTGGTAATTTTCGGGTTTTCTCTCAAAAATTTCTTGGCTGCTTCCATGCCTTGGCCTAATTTCTGGTCATTATAGATAATCCAAGAACCGGATTTAGAGACCAAAGCGTATTTAATCGCCGTATTAATCACGTCGCCTTCATAGGAAATACCTTCGTTATACATAATATCAAACTCGGCGGTGCGAAATGGCGCCGCCACTTTATTTTTCACGACTTTGGCTTTCACCCGGTTGCCGATAATATTTTCACCCTGCTTAATTTGCGCGCTCCTCCGCACCTCCAGCCGCACAGAGCTGAAAAATTTTAAAGCTTTGCCGCCCGGCGTTTCTTCCGGATTGCCAAACATCACACCAATTTTCATCCGAATTTGGTTGATAAATAAAATTGTGGTATTACTCTTGGCCACAATCGCTGTTAATTTTCGCAAGGCATGGCTCATGAGGCG
>Ga0076282_109_pt1 | contig 17298 bp, 17 predicted proteins | sample RifGroF2_FD_67973 | JGI IMG/M metagenome (GOLD analysis project Ga0076282, IMG submission 67973) | Parcubacteria bacterium GW2011_GWF2_44_7
GGTTGATAACGGGAAAACAGAAGAAGAGAAATGGCTGAAGCTCCTGGAGGGATACAAGAAGAAATTCCCCGAGCTTGCCGCCGAACTCGAGAAGGTACGCAAAGGCGACTACGGAGAGGAATGGAAGAAAGCCCTTCCGACGTTCTCCGATGCCATGGCAACCCGGGAAGCATCAGGGAAAGTACTCGCCGCCATTGCCCCCCATCTCCCAACTCTCATCGGTGGATCGGCGGACCTGACCCCTTCAAACAATACGTTCGTGAAAGGATCAGAGGAATTTCAACCCGGGAAGTACCATGGACGGTATTTACGGTTCGGGGTCCGGGAACACGCGATGGGATCTCTGCTGAACGGCATGGCATTGACAGACGGAATCATCCCCTACGGCGGTACATTTCTGATCTTTTCCGAGTACATGCGTCCTCCTTTGCGTCTCGCGAGCATCATGAATGTGCGTCCCATCCTCGTTTACACCCACGATAGCATCGGCCTCGGAGAAGACGGGCCGACGCATCAGGGGATGTTTTGGATGTCGCTTTATGATGCTTATCCGGGCATTAAGGTTTATAAGCCATTGGATGCTAATGAAGCGATTGAAATGCTTTTTTATGCGATGGCCAAAGGCGAGCCGGTCGCTTTTTCGGTGATGAGGCCGAATACGCCGGTTTTCAAGCGAACCGCTGGCGCTTATGGTGATTTTACGCCGGCGCCGGCGATAGAGGCGATAAATGGCGCCTATGTTTTTAAGCCCTTTGCTAATAATGGTAAGAATAAAAAAGTGTTGGCGATTTGCGGCGGACAGGTGATGGCGAACACGCTGGAAATTTTGCCGGATTTAGAACAGGGTTTGGATATAAAAATTATTGCTGTGACTTCGCCGGAGCTATTTGAAGAATTTCGGCGTAATAATCCGGCTAAAGCGCAGGATATTTTGTCTGACGAAGAGCGGCAATATGTTATTACACTCCATAATGGCTGGTCGGGGTTTTTAGACCGGTTTATTTTACCAGCGGATTATGAAAAGCGGACGATTGAAATAGATAGATTTTTGAAATCCGGTCCGCCGGCGGAGGTTTATAAATTAGCTGATTTTGATAAGGAGGGAATTAAGAAACAGATATTGGAGGCGTTATAAAAAATATAATAAATTAATTTGTCATTCTGAGGCCGTGTAGCTAGACGAATAATTTTTTCTTTTTAGATGAAATTCTTCGTCGCTTCTCTTCTCGGGATGATAATATCGAGCATGCTCGATATTATCACTTTTGGTTCGGCGACACGCGATATATTCGCGCGGAGCCGTGATTTTAAAATTATTAATTGCGGCGATTTCGTCAACGGCAAGGGTTTGGCGGTGGGCGCCGGCGCCAAAGTTTATTTAGAAGATTTGATTTTTGCGTCCGGCGGCGGCGGCACCAACGCGGCCGCAACTTTCGCGTTGCAGGGCCTTAAAACCGCCTATGCCGGTTTGGTTGGCGGCGATGAAAATGGCGAGGCGATCATTGCCGAAATGAAAAAATTAGGCGCGGGAATAAAATTTATCAAAAAAAGCGCGCAATATAAGACTTCACAATCAATTATTCTTTCGGCGCCTGATGGTGATCGCAGTATTTTGGTTTATGAGGGTGCTTGCCACCAATTAAGCGAGGCAGATATCAATTGGCAGAAAATAAAAAAAGCCCGGTGGTTTTATATTTCTGGCTTATCGGGCGCCGCTTCGAAAGTTTTTGCGCCGCTGATTAATTTTGCCGCTGAGCATAAAATTAAATTAGCGGTTAATCCCGGCCATGACCAGCTGACTAATGATTTGCCGGCATTAAAAAATTTATTAAACAAAATCGATATTTTATTGGTTAACCAGGAGGAAGCCTGCCAAATAACCGGCGTTGATTATAAAAATGAAGAGGCTTTGTTTAAAAAATTTGACGAGTTGGTGCCGGGTATTGCCGTGATGAGTAAAGGCAAGGAAGGCGTGGCGGTCTCGGATGGTAAAATTATTTATCGCGCCGGCATTCCTGAATCCGGCTATGTCGATCGGACTGGCTCTGGCGACGCTTTCGGTTCTGGTTTTGCTTCGGTTATCGTCCGTGGTGGCACAATTTCTGAAGCGATCCAATTAGGCACGGCTAATGCCACCGCTACCATCCAGCAGCTCGGCGCTAAAAACGGCTTATTGAAAAAAGGGGAATGGGGGCAATGGGAAAAAGTAAAAGTAATTAATTAAAATCTATAAATAATATAAATATTATGGACCATATTCAAAAGATAGCTCGTCTTTTAAGAACGCCGGAAAATGTCTTGGAGAAGTTATTTAACGATATGGAGCGGTTAACCGGCAAGACAGGCATCGCGGAAAAGATTATAGCTGAAAATGATTTAATGGTTAACCGCAAGATGACCGAATTGGATATTGCGCCGGATAAGGCTGACGCGCAAATGGTGGCGGTGGCGTTGCTCAAAAAAACCCAGGAGGCCGACACAGCCTTTTATGAATTTTTAGGTAAGCCGGATTTTGGCCAGCAGGCTTGCTGTAGTACGATGCTTGATGTAACTAAACAGGTCACTAATTTGGAACCGGGATATTTTATAAAAGAAGAGAAGTTGCATAATTTTTTAACGCTTAATCCGCCCAAAAATATTTTAGCGGCTCTTGGTTATTCAACAGCTAAAGAGATGTTGGAAAAGGAGGATATTTATGAAATTATGGCGGCACTCAGGTTTGTGGAAGACGAGCGCTGGCTGAACGAGGTATATTTGCGGCCGTATCATGATTTGATTGCCGATAACTTTGAGGTGCGGGAGACGCAAGTGCGGGTCCTTTCGGAAAAATGGCTGTCAATCGCCGAAAAATTTGTTGGTAAAAAACTGCATAACATTAGCCATTTGAAAGAATTAGGCATGGTTTTTATTATTCCGATAAAAAAAGATAACTTTCCGGGCCAGTCGCTGGAAACTTTCAGTTTAATTTTGCATTATCTTCACGAAATTGATTTTTATGCTAAATTATTTAAAAAGTATTCCGGACAAACCGGCTTTGGCGAAAATGTAGTTAACCTTCTATCTGGCAAGGTTAGCGCAGGTGTTTTATCTGGCGAAGGCGTAAAATGGCGGATTGTTCAGCGTTATCTGGCAAAAATTGATCCGCAGGATCCGCGGCTGTTTGAGCCGCACGTTAATCCGGAGACTATCCATTGGTTTAAGGCGGAAAAAGAAATGGATATATTAGCCGTTAAATATCCGCAAACAAAGTTAGATTTTTGGCAGGGAATGGATGATTTTGTCGGTATGGTCTTGCCGGCCGGCAAGAAGGGGGAAGAAATCGTCAGTTTTGATTTGCTGGATAATATAATTTCTTTAACTCATGGTGGGTTGGGTAAATATTTATATCATCAGCAGGAGGCCTTATGGAATAAGATTTTCATGGAATTTATGGGCGAAGAAAAAATGGAAGAAATGATTGTGGATAATATTAAAGAAGGATTTATCGGGTTATAGGTTTGAAAATTAAAAAATGAAAAAAATCACTTTACTATTCTTAATTGTTATTTTTTTTCCTGGCGTTTTTATTTTTGTCGTTCAAGATGCTGAAGCGGATTCAAATATTCCTTTTCAAGACGATTTCAATTTTAGTTGGACCTATCAAAAAATCTTTGGACCGGCCGATATTCCGTTGCCGGCTTCCATGAATGGCGCGGCTGGCGGTAATGTCAAGGCAATTTACTCTCCAAGCGTTGTTAAATACAATAACAAATACTTGATGTTTTTTGGTGTTTCTCTTTATTGCAATCCGCCGGGAACTGTTGCCGCCCGTGATTCTATTGCATTGGCAGAGTCTGATAATGGAATCAATTGGCGGTTTGTCAAATATGTCATTGAACCCGATTCTTCTGTGTGCTTTCTTCCGCGGAGCAGCTGGAATCAGGGTGCTTTTTACCAAGCCAATGATCCCGCTGTGCAAATATCTTCCGATGGCAGCAACTTGTTAGTATATTACACTTCAGTATTATATGATTATCCTTCGTCTGCCAGAGAATGCGGTAATATTGGCTTAGCTATTTTTGATGGCAATCTTAATTTAATCAGCAACCATACTACCTTTCTTTCTCCATCTACTAGTGATGGATATTGTTCCGGAGGGTATTATGGTTTCAGTCGACCGTCAATTCAGATGTTAAGTTCTGCTGTGGCTAGACTTTGGTTCGATAGTAGCGGAATAGTGGGGCATATACCAGTCAGTAATTATAACCAATTGAATACAGGCGATGTCTTTATGGAGGGTTTCTCCGGTATTGATGTTAATTCACCAACATTGGATTATACAAAAACTCTTTTATTGACTAACACTTCTGTTATCAATGCACGTTCTGTTTTGGCTTCTGGCGGTTGGTCTAACCAGTGGCCATTTACTGTTCAATCCGGTCAAATGTGGGATAGTTGGTATCAAGCCAGTCCGGATTTATTACTAGATAAAAATACTTGCGAGGTTAAACTTTATTTGGCTGGTGCGGTAAACGATGGAACCGGTTGGTACAGTAGTATTAATATTGGTATGGCGCTTCCGCCAGCCGGAAAAATATTTTCATTTCCTCTTTGTTATACTCCTTCCGGCACTATCACTGGCGCCGATTGTGTCATCACGCCGGGACAAACCACATGTTCCACTAATATTACCTGGTCAGCTCAAGGAGTAAGCAGCGCCTATGTCCATAACGCCAGTATTCCCGGATCAGCCGGCGTGGTCTCCGCGAATGTTAGTGGGACTCAGACAGTAATTATTGATTCCATTGGCACGACCTTTAACTTGCATCAAAGTGTCACCAACACTATTTTAGCTTCGGTTTTTGTCCGCGGGGTTTATGGTACAGCTAACGTTGACCCGATTGGCTGGCATGATTTCAATAATAACGCAACCTGTTCTGCCATTGGCTGGGCCTATGATCCGAATGTACCGGCTCAAAGTTTAGACATTCATGTCTACAAAGACGGTCCGTCTGGTTCCGGCATATTTGTTGGCAGCTATTCGGCCAATGTTTTCAGTCAAGCCCTGAATGACGCGCTAAGGCCTAGTTATCCAAATATTAGCGGCAGTCATCGTTTTAACATTACTTTTCCCAACAGCGGCGCTAGCGCTTCTCTTTATGACGGCAGTTCCCACAATCTATATTTCCATGCCATCAATCGAGACGCTAATAACCAAGCAACTGGCATTCATCCGCTTTTGGGCGGCACACCGCAAAGTATCCGCTGTACCATAGTTTCCGATACCACCCCTCCCGCCGCGCCCCAAGGATTATCTGTGCAGTAGCACAGAATCCACGGGGTAAACCGAGCGGACTGAGCGTGCAATAATTTTATGAAAATAGAACTAAAAATTATTTTTTTCTTGGTTTTATCTTTTGGATTTACTAATTTGGCAAGCGCCCAGACTGTCGGTACATTTGAAATTCTTTCTGATCCCTTATTTACTTATGGTGTGCAGAACGGCTGGGCCAACACTTATCGTGCCCCCTATTCGAGCTATCTGGACCAGTCGAGCCGCGACACCTACAATAGCGCTTGCCGTGCCAGCTGGATTTCGCGAAACCATCTTTTGAACAACAGCAAGTGGCGTTTCGTTGAAATTGCCGAAAATACTTATTTTTGTGATAGGGGTGATAATCCCGTTAGTCCGAATGTTTATAGTTCAGTTGATGGGTCTAAAACATTTACCATTTACAGTGATGGGCGCGCCCGATGGCAAATCGATACCAACCAAGAATGGAGGAACGGCTGTGATTTATCCAAGTTCGATGCCGGCGGTAATCCGCCTAAATATCCCGACCCGAATACCAATTGGCCTCATTTTATAATAGACCAGGATATAAAGAACTCGGCTATTTTTGACGGAAAAGTCTGGCCCAGTGATTATGATAGTCTTATTTATACCACTTCTGTTAAATTAAATAGCACGCAAAAAACCGGTGCTGAATGCTCTGCTGATAGCTGGATAAATCATGAACTTTATTATATGGCTTATGTTATCCATCATAAAGATTATCCTAACGCCATTGGCCATAATTTGAATATTAATACCATATACGCACTTGTTCCGATATTTTATTCCAATGACGGCAGCCAAAATACCAACGGGTCGGAATTTATCATTTCCGACCAATACGGCAACGTTACATATTTCGCGCCCTCTTCTGATTATCCTTTTTTGACTGTCGGCAATTGGACGACTTATTCGATTGACGCCAAGAAAATGCTAAACGGAGCGTTAGCGACTTTTGCCGAAACTTATCAGGAAACATTCTATTCTGCCGATTTCTACATTTCTGAAATTCTGCAGGGTTGGGAAATTTGGGGAGGATATAAAAGCGACATTGAAGCCGCCAATTTTTCTCTCGGAGCAACTAAAAGTCAATACAGCTTCTTGAGTCCTGATGTTACCGGATATTTTGACATTGCCACTTGTGACGTTGCTTTGGGTTGGGCGGGGGATAAAGATAATCCTAATGCTCCGGTTAATGTAAAATTTTACTATGATTCAATAGATGATAGTCATTATCTGGGGGTAGCATCTGCCAACCAACCGCGCGAAAAGGAAGTTTGTCAATTATTGGGCGGCCAAAATTGCGATGCTTGTCCTTCTAATCAGCCGCAATGCCTCCACGCATTTTCTTTTCCGACTCCGCAAATCGTTAAAGACGGAGGCCAGCACACTATATATGCCTTAGGTGAAAATCTTGATGACACACCGGGGCATGAAGTGCAGCTGACCAATTCTTTTCAGATAAATTGCGGAGACGCTACTTCTCCCTCCGCGCCGAGCGGAGTAAGCGTGAGATAAAAATGTAAATTTCAAAATGAAAAATAATTATTTGAAATTTAAAATACTTTTTTTGCTAGCTTTTCTGTTCACTTTTTTCGGTATGGCAAAAAGTTCCGTGGCGGCAATAATTGTTTCCGAGAATTGGGATAGCGGAACACCGCCTTTGGGATGGCCATGCAAAAACATTCCGACATCTTGCACAAGTTCTTTCTTTAATGGGTGGGCTCCTAGGAATTTTGATTGTGCAGTAACCGGGGGGCAGGAATCGGATTTAGCTACCGATATAAAATATAGCGGCACCAAATCGTTCCATATGTATAAAGCGTCAGGCGCAAATTACACTTGTGACATTAATCAATCATTCACAGACCGAACAAAAATATATGTGTCTTTCCGAATATATTTTCCTTCTTCCGCTTGGAATAGCTGGACAATAAATGAAGCGGAACAAGGCGACGATCAGGGACATTTTTTCTTTGTAAACAGCGGGTTAAGAGGTCCCAATCGAATCGTGATAGACATTTGTGATGCCGCTAATGGCACATGGCCCGGACAATGCTGGTCTTCCGGCAATCATGCTTATTTTAAATATTATTGGGGAGGAGAAGACGCTCAATTTAATAGCGACGCTGCTTACTGTTGGGATGTTATGCAAAATCTTGATTCATGGCATAAGATTACGTGGATGTTTGACAGGACTAATAATAAATTTGCTCATTGGATAGATGGCCAACAAGTTGTTGGAACAGGTGGTAATGGAATAGACCAATCATTTGGAGATTTAACGAATATTACCAATTTCATATTTTCCGCTTATAGATCAGTAAATGCCGACATTGTCCAAACATATTACCTTGAGGATGTTATAATTGCCACAGAGTTAGCAGATGTTGAAAGTGGGCCCGATGCTATCTCTCCCGTCGCGCCGAGCGGACTGAGCGTGCAATAATTTTATAGTTATGAAAAATATTTTAAAAAAAGCCCAACAGGAAAAATATGCTCTCGGTTCGTTCAATTTTTCAACGGCCGAAGCACTGAAGGCGATTATCATGGCGGCCAAGGAACTGGGCGCGCCGGTGATTGTTTCTACTTCCGAAGGCGAGGCGGATTTTGTTGGTATGGCGGAAGCGGTGGCGCTGGTTGGCGCTTGGCGGCACGGGGCAAAACTGCCGATTATTTTAAATTTAGACCATGGCAAATCGCCGGAGAAAATAAAAAAAGCCGTGGCCGCGGGCTATAACGCGATTCATTTTGACGGTTCGGCTTTACCCTACGAGGATAATGTGGCGCAAACTAAGGCCATGGTGGCTTATATCAGGGATTGTGAAAAAACATTTGACAGGCAAATTATCGTGGAAGGAGAGCTGGGTTATTTACGCGGTTCTTCCCAGTTGCATGGGGAGGCGTTAGAAATAAAAATGGAGGATTTAACGAATCCCTGGCAAGCGCTTGAATTTATTGAAAAAACAGGTGTTGATTCGTTGGCTATGGCCATCGGCAATGCGCACGGCGTTTTTGCCAAAGGCGAAGAAAAATTGAATCTGGAACGCCTGGCGAAAATTAAGCAGGCGTTAGGCGACGATGTCTTTTTAGTGCTTCATGGCGGATCGGGAATCGCCGATCAGGATTTCACCGACGCCATCAAGGCGGGCATCTCCATCGTGCACATCAATACGGAAATTCGTGTTGCGTATCGCGATGCGGTAGCTGCGCCCTATAAATTATTGGCAGATAGCTTTGAGGAGATGAAAAAAGTGGTCAGCGATAAAATCCGGTTGTTTGGGAGCGAGGGGAAAATTTAATAATTTTTTAAAAAGTTTTCAATCTGCTGATTCAATCAAAAAATTGGCGGATTTTTATTTTTTATGATAAAATATAAAGGTAAAAAATAATTAAAAACAACTATTATGCCAAAAGTTTTTGTGACGCGAGAAATTCCAGATGCGGGAATTAAATTATTAAAAGAAGCCGGACACGAAGTGGAAGTGTCTGATTTTGACGGTGTGTTGCCGCGGGAGCAGCTGTTATCTAAAGTTAAGGGCGCGGACGCGGTATTATCTTTATTGACTGATAAAGTTAACGCGGAATTCTTTGACGCGGTTGGGCCGCAACTTAAGGTCGTGGCTAATTACGCTGTGGGCTATGATAATATTGATGTGCCCGAAGCTAAAAAACGCAATATTATCGCCACGAACACGCCGGGGGTTCTGACCGAATCCGTAGCGGAAATGGCGATTGCTTTAATTTTTGCTGTGGCGCGGCGGATCGCGGAAGCGGACAGGTTTATGCGCGGCGGAAATTATCATGGCTGGGCGCCATTGATGCTCCTTGGCAATGATATCGCCGGCAAAAAACTGGGTTTAGTCGGTTTAGGCCGGATTGGCGCGGTCGTGGCCGAACGGATGAAAAAAGGTTTTGATATGGAGGTTCTATATAATGATGTCAGCCGCAATGCGGAGCTGGAAGAAAAATTAGGCATCAAATACGTTGATTTGAACGAGCTGTTGGAGCAGGCGGATTTTATTTCCATTCATGTACCATTATTGCCGGTCACGAAACATTTAATCGGTTCGGCGCAGCTGAAGCGGATGAAAAAAACGGCTTATTTAATCAATACGTCTCGTGGGCCGGTAGTTGACGAAGCGGCCTTGGTTGAGGCGTTGAAGAATGGCATAATTCGCGGTGCTGGCTTAGATGTTTTTGAAGCGGAACCGGCGATGGCGCCGGGTTTAGCGGAATTGGATAATGTGGTGGTGGCGCCGCATATCGCTTCAGCAACAGAGGAGACTCGTTCAGCCATGAGCGAATTAGCGGCGAAAAATATTATTGCGGTTTTAGCCGGCCAAGAGCCGATAACGCCAATTAAATTATGAAGGTGATACTAACTAGAGGTAAATGTATCGGTTGCGGTTCTTGCGCCGCGGTTTGCGAAAAATTTTTTTCCATGTCCGATATTGACGGTCTGGCTAATTTAGAGGGCGCCAAACGGCACGGCGAAAATTTTGAATTATCAGTTGAAGATGCCGAATGCGCTGTTGAGGCAGCGGAGGTTTGCCCGATGCAAATAATAAAAATTGGCCGATAAAAAATGATTCTTTAAGGGTAAAACTCGTTTGGCTTGCCGGGTAGTGAAATTTTGGCTGTTATTTATCAAAGGTAAATAACGATTAAAATAAGCCAAAATTCTACTACCCGGCTTGCCTTTTTTTATTTTTTTTGGTAAGATGTCGTCATGCTAGAACTTAAAGCAGAGGCCCGAGAAATAACAGGCCGAAAAACTAATAGTTTGCGGCGCGCTGGAATTATTCCGGCTGTTTTGTATGGCCATGGCAAGAAGAATCAAAATTTAACGGTGGATGAAAAAGAATTTGGTGTCATTTTAAAAGAAGCCGGAGAAACGAGTTTGGTTGCGTTGAAAATTGGTGATAAAAAACATAATGTTTTAATTCATGATTTGTCGCGCCACCCCCTGACTGATAAGTCCATTCATATTGATTTTTATGAAGTAAAAATGGATGAAAAAATTAAAACAAAAGTGCCGCTGGTTTTTATCGGCGAATCAATGGCGGTGAAAAGCGAGGGCGGAATTTTAGTGCGCAGTTTGCAGGAGGTGGAAGTGGAAGCTTTGCCGCAAGATCTGCCGCGGGAAATCAACGTTGATATTTCAACCTTAAATACTTTTGAAGACAAAATTCATGTGAGTGATTTGGCAGTTGGCGCCAATGTAAAAATTTTAGCCAATTCGGAAGAAATGGTAGCCTCGGTTACGCCGCCGCGCTCGGAAGAAGAATTAAAAGAGCTTGAGGCCAAGCCGGAAGAAAAAATAGAGGAAGTGCAGGTAGCCGGTAAGCCAGCGGAAGAGGCGGTAGCATCGGAAATGCCGGAAGCCGCATCGAAAGCGGAGTAAGACTTTTTGTTTCATCAATATAGTTTTAAAATTATAATATAATATCTCCGTTACTTTTTGTGCCACAAAAAGTAACCAAAAAAGTTCGCGCCAGAAGCTTTGATTTAATAAAATCATGATTTGCCCGGCTAAAATTGCCTCGTAAACTCACCCCGCAGCTGCGGGGATCGCTCGGCAATTTTTTCACGCCGTGCTCATCTCGATTTTAAAACAAATCTACGCTATGGCGCGGGGAAAGGCGCCGATGTCGGAGTTTATTATTAGAAATAATAGAAAAAAAATCACAAGATCATTCTGCGTTATCTTGTGTTTTTTTATTTTAGCCGGGGGGTTTTTTTATTGGCCGCGCCAGGCGGTTTTTTCATCGTCCGATGAATTGAAAGAAAGTTTACGCCAGCAAATGAATGAATTGCAACAACAGATTGATGCTTATCGGGCCAGCATAAAAGGGATACAGCAGCAAGGCAAGAGCTTGAGCCGTGAAATATCATTATTGGATAATAAAATAAAATCCGCTAATTTGGAAATTAGAAGGACGAATTTAGCGATTAGGCAGGCAGAGAACGATTTAGCGGATAAGAACGTGGCTATTGGCCAAGCGGAGCTGAAATTAGAGCGCGAGCGTGAAATTTTAGGTGAATATATCAGAATAATCTACGAGGTCGGCCAGCAGGATTTTTGGGAGGTTATTTTTAAAACCGGCAAACTGTCGGAAATTTTCGATGAAATAGCCGCCTATGACAACATTCAAAAAAATATTCAGGTCAGCATGAGCCAAATCCGTGATCTTCACGTGTCTTTGGAGGGCGACAAGCAGGGCTTGGAAGAAAGGAGAGAGGATTTTAACCAATTAAAGGTTTTACAGGAATTACAAAAAATGGCTTTGGCCGGTGAAGAACAGGATAAAAAAAATCTATTGGCGCAAACCAAAGGGCAAGAAAGCACTTATCAAAAATTATTGACTAAAGCCAGCGCCGATGCCGCAGCCATCAGGCAAAATCTTTATTTATTGGAAGGAGTCGGGTTATCGATGTCATTGGAGCAGGCTTATTATCATGCCAAGAGGGCGGGGGACCTAACCGGCATCAGGCCAGCTTTTTTATTAGCGATTTTGAAAAAAGAATCCAGTTGGGGGCAGAAAGTCGGCACCGGCACTTGGCGTAAGGATATGCGGCCGGCCGACCAGCAGGCTTTTATTGAAATTTGCGAAAAGCTTGGCCGCGATCCGGATAAGACACCGGTTTCGCGTAAGCCTTCATACGGTTGGGGCGGTGCCATGGGACCGGCGCAATTTTTACCTTCCACTTGGCTGGCTTATGAAGAAAAAATCGCTAACTTGACCGGCCATTGGCCGCCTGATCCTTGGGATATTGGAGATGCCTTTGTTGCGGCGGCCATCAAGCTGACTCAAAATGGCGCCGTGGCCGGCAACGAAAATTCTGAGTGGAAAGCGGCGCAAATTTATTTTGCCGGACGCAACTGGAATAATCCAAGCTATTATTTTTATGGCGACCAGGTCATGGAATTCGCGGCGGTAATTCAAGAGCAGTTGAATTTAATCTCGAGATAGGGCAATGAAATAAAAGCTATTTTAAATTGTAGTAATTATTAAAACCGCCTATGCCGGAATTAACTAACTTAACTACTGATGAAGCAATTGTTCGTCAGGTCCAACTGGGAGATAGCGAAGCATTCGGTATTTTGGTTAAGCGATATGAGATAAAAATTTTACATTATGCCAGAAAGTTTCTTTTTAACTATACGGATATTGAGGATTTAGCGCAGGATGTTTTTATTAAGGCTTATAATAATATTCAAAGTTTTGACGCTTCAAGAAAATTTTCCGCCTGGATTTATCGTATTGCCCATAACGAATTTATTAACGCGATTAAAAAAAAAGGCAGAGAACCAGTTTCTTATTTTGATGTGGATGTTTTATGGCCGCGTCTTGTTTCGCGCGAGAAAGCCGATCATCGGGCCAATGAGCAGGAACTTAGAAAAATGCTTGATTATTGCCTTAATGAATTAGACCTAAAATATCGCGAGCCGTTAATTCTTTATTACTTAGAAGAGCTGGATTATCAGGAAATTGCCGATATTTTGCATATCCCTGTTTCAACGGTTGGTGTCAGGTTGCGGCGGGGAAGGGAAAAAATGAAATGGTTTTGCCAAAAATCAGGTTATCATTATGAACAATAATTTAGAAGAACAAAAATTAAAACAGCCGTCCTCAATTAGCGAGAAAGTTTTGGGCAAAATATCAAGCGGGCAGATAAAAATGCGGCCGAGGGCAATTTTTATTTTGAAAATTATAGCGGTTATTTTAGCTGTTTTTTTTGCGGCGATTTTTGTTGTTTTTCTGATTAGTTTTATTGTTTTTAGCTTGCGTTCGAGCGGTCTTTGGTTTTTACCCGGTTTAGGTTTTCGCGGCCTGGGTATTTTATTTAATTCTTTACCCTGGCTTTTGATTTTTATAACCGTGGTTTCGGTTATTGTTTTGGAATTATTGATTAGGCGTTTCAGCTTTTCTTATCGTCGGCCGCTCGTTTATTCTATTTTTGGCGTGTTTATATTAGTTCTTTTGGGCGGTTTGGCTGTTGCGAAGACCCATTGGCACGCGGATATTTTTTGGCAGGCGCAGGAAGGCCGTTTGCCGATAGCCGGCGAATTTTATCGCCAGTTCGGCGCGCCTAAATTGAATTTTGTTCATTCCGGGTTGGTGGCGACGACGACAGACGGCAGTTTTGATTTAGAAACCGGCCGTGGGGAAACTTTAAGAATTTTTATTGCTTCCAGCACCCGTTTTTCTCTGGATAAAAATCAGGAAATTATTAAAAAAGATGACCAGGTGATTATTCTGGGCAAGCGGGATAATGATTCGGTGCAGGCTTTTGATATTCGCCGGGTTGATAAGCGTTTTGAACCGTTTGACCGCCAGCCTTCGCCTCGGCCGATGAGGTTGCGCGGCCGGTAGGGCTAAAAAAATATAAAACAAAAATCCCTGTCTTTTGGCAGGGATTTTTGTTTTATATTAATCTTGGCGAATCTGTTAAATCATCAATCTCACAATGAAGGAACTAGAAGGACATATTTGTGCAGATTGTTGATTTGATTTTCATTGAGTGTCTGTGCTTTGGCAATCGCTTCATCAATTAATTGGTTACTGAAAGTGATTTCGTCTCCCGGATGGAGCGTTTTGGGCGTTTCAACATGCTTGCGCAAATAATCTTCAATATAAATTTTATGTTCCGGCAATAATTTATTTCGCAATTCATCTTTATCTTTTAGGTATTCTTTAAGAGCAGCTCGGGCTAAATGAGTCGTGCCGTTGCCCCGGCTGGCTTTGGCGACAACATTTTCATTGTTACTGGTTGCTTCGGTGACTATTAGAGGGGTGCTTTCTTCGGCTGCTTTCAAATTAGCATTCGCGTTTTGATTATCAGCGGATGACTGAGGCGAGGGGGAAGTGGAAAGAGCCATTTCTTGCAAAGCCGGCTTTAACAGTTCCTGGCGATTGCGATAGCTTTTGTAGATGTAGTAGCCGCCGATAACCAATAAAACTATTATTATGCCGAAGACTATTTTTTGCGAATTTTGGCTGAACCAATTTTTGTCGTTATCATTAAATTCTTTGCCGAATTGCGGGCCGGGCATTAAAATTGGTTTATCTTGTTTGGGTTTCTGTTCCACGGATTTTTCAGCCATTTTATTTTTTCAGTCGATAATAATATCGGCTAAAAAAATAAAATAAGCTGATATTGTTTATCGACCTTTCCCTCCGGATATTTATGGTTGTTAAAGTACCGCTTTTTTTTATTCTTCTTTTATTTTTTCTCTAAATGCTTTAATGATTGGATTCAGATCGCCTTCCATGATTGTTTCCAGGTTGTGCCAGCTTTTATTGATGCGGTGGTCGGTAATGCGGTTTTGCGGGTAGTTATAAGTGCGGATTTTTTCGCTTCTGTCGGCGCGGCCGATTTGGGCGCGGCGGTCAGCGCTTAGCTGGTCCATTTGTTCGTTTTGTGTTTTATCATAAATTTTAGCGCGCAGTAATTCCATGGCTTTTTCTTTGTTTTGCGATTGCGAGCGTTCGGTTTGGCAGAGGACCATAATATTGGTCGGCAGATGGACGATGCGGACAGCCGTTGACCGTTTATTGACGTTTTGGCCACCGGGACCGGATGAGCGCGCCGCTTCTATTCTTAAATCCTGCGGATTGATTTTAACTTCAGTCTCTTCAACTTTGGGCATGACGGCGACGCTGACGGTGGAGGTATGCACCCGGCCGTTTTTTTCGGTTTTAGGCACGCGTTGGACGCGATGGACGCCGCTTTCGTTTTTAAAGATATCAAAAGCCGCCGGCGAGTTTATTTCAAAAGAAATTTCTTTAAAACCGCCGATGGTTGTCGGATTAGCGTCAATTGCGGCAAAACCCCAGCCCTGCGCTTGGGCGTGTTTGATATACATGCGGTAGAGTTCGGCCACGAAAAGAGCGGCTTCGTCGCCGCCCGCGCCTGCTCGAATTTCAATAATAATGCCCTTCATAAGAATAAGAGGGTTATTTAGACTTTTTTACCCGCGTTTTCTTGGCGCCTTTAAAATCGGTCTTTTTCGCCGCTCGTTTTTTGAAGCGGTCAACGCGACCGGCGGTATCAATCAGTTTTTCTTTGCCGGTGTAGAAAGGATGGCAAGCCGAGCAAATTTCCACCGCGATTTCTTCTTTGGTTGAACCAACCGTAAAAGAGTTGCCGCAGGCGCAACTGACTTTGGTTTTAGGATAGTATTGGGGATGAATGTCTTTTTTCATATATTTTATCTTATCATAAAATTAGATTTTGGCAAGATTAAATAAAAAAAGCCCAAAAGGCTTTAAAAAAATAGGGTCCAGCTCCCGATACGCCGGCTTAATGCCGAGGCAAGGGGAGCTGGAAAAAATTCGTGAAGCATCGGCCTTCACTGCCAATATACCTTAGCCGGTGGCGATCGCCTTTAGTCCAGCGGGGACGTCAGGCGTGATGGCGCTAAGAAATTTGGTTTCTGCGCACTCCGGACCGGTATCAGCATTATAGGCAGTTTTCTCTTGGGAAAATCCAGCAGCCGGAGTATAGGGAGGAAATTTCAGTACTTCAACCTCCGTTCTCGCGGTGTTGGCCGACAAGATGGCATTAGCGGTTAGGCGGGCCTGGGCATCGACTCCTTGTTGTAGGGCAATAGTGATGCTGATGGCCGGGTTAGAGATAGCAGCCTGGGCTTGGGCGTCAATTCTCTTCACATAAGGTTTGTCGACGCTGATGGCCGGGGTGATGATAGCGGCCGGGGCCTGGATGACGGCTTCATTTTCCGTGGTCAAGGCTATTGTGGCCGGTTGGACCTTGAAGGTTTCGACTGCCTGCGTCGGCGGTGCCAGGGGGCTTATACCGAGCAGCAGCAGGGCTGCAAACACTACCAGCAGGTAGATGTTGGCCTTTTTTTCGGCGGCGATATGCCGTTTTGGGGGTGCTCGCATTGGTACCTCCTCTTTTCGATTTGCTTTTAAAAAACAACCTTTGTCCTGTCATAGCACACCAAAGTCTTCGGCTCCTGGTGAGCCAAACCTAATTGACCGGGATTTGTTATTGTTACAGAACCACCTCCTTTATTGCGGTCTCCGCAAGAAAAAAACCTCACGGGCTAGTTTGAAAGAACATTTTCGAGCGAAGCCGAATTGTCGGCCCATCAAGGAAACAAGTCCTCGATTTCAACCCCGCGCTGGGATTGGCTCTTGCAATCTGCAGAAGATTACGCCTATCTAATATTAACTAAAAATAAATTATTTTACAATATTCTTTTATTGTTTTTTATCCACAGGATTAAATACAATTATAGTCTTGCTGTCCGTTGGCTGTACTCTATGAAGCGAAGCGGGCCCAGGGAGCTATTATAAATCTTGCTTTTTTATAAAAAATATATTATGCTGATATTAATAAAATAAGCGGGTGATTTGACCAAAGATTCAATGTTTTGAAATTTGGCGGGTTTCCGGTTTGTAAAAATTTATTTTTATGACAGAACAAAACGACAGTGTTAAAACGGAAGTAAAGTTGCCGACAGCAGCAGAACTTTTGGAGGCGGGCGCGCATTTCGGCCACCGGGCTTCAGCTTGGCACCCGAAAATGAAGCCGTATATTTTTACTTCGCGCAATAATGTGCATATTTTTGATTTGGAAAAAACCATCAAGAAATTAGGCGAAGCGCTGGAATTTATGAAGCAGACGGTGGCGCAGGGCGGGGTAATAATTTTTGTTGGCGTTAAACCGGCAGCCAAAGCACTGATCGGTGACGTTGCCCAAAAATTGGGCATGCCTTATGTCAATTTGCGCTGGCTGGGCGGCACGATCACCAATTTCAAAACTATCGCTAAGCGAATTAATTATTATCGTGATTTAGAAAGGCAGCAGGCAGCCGGTGAATGGGAAAAATACACCAAAAAAGAAAAATTGGAATTGCAAAGAAAGCTGGCTAAGCTGGATCGGCAATTATCGGGCATCCGTGATTTAAACAAATTGCCGCAAGCGGTTTTTATCTCTGATGTTAAAGA
>Ga0076282_112_pt1 | contig 7373 bp, 7 predicted proteins | sample RifGroF2_FD_67973 | JGI IMG/M metagenome (GOLD analysis project Ga0076282, IMG submission 67973) | Parcubacteria bacterium GW2011_GWF2_44_7
GGCGGATATGGCGCACATTGCCGGATTAATTGCCGGCGGGGCGTTACGCAATCCTTTTGATGATGGCTTTGACGTAATCACTTCCACTACGCACAAGACGCTGCGCGGCCCGCGCGGAGGAATAATTTTGACCCGCGAGAGCGAGGAAATCGCCAAAAAAATTGATAAGACGGTTTTCCCGGGAATCCAGGGCGGTCCGCATATGCATACCATCGCTGCCAAGGCCGTTGCTTTTGGAGAGGCGATGACGCCGGCTTTCAAAAAATACGCGGGGCAAATTTTGAAAAATGCCAAAGCGATGGAAGAAGTTTTTCGAAAAAATAATATCCGCATGATTGGTGGGGGTACCGACAATCACTTGATTTTGGCAGATGTTTTCGGCTCTTTAGGTATAACTGGCAAAGAAGCGCAGACCGCGCTTGACGAGGTGGGCATAACCCTTAATATGAACGTGATTGCCGACGACACTAGAAAGCCACTAGATCCTTCCGGGATTAGGTTCGGCACGCCGGCGATAACGACGCGTGGGTTTAAGGAAAAAGAATGTGCCCGTGTCGCGGAGCTGATGATAAAAGTTTTGAAAAATAAAGACGATAAAAAAGTAAAGGAATTTGTGCATAAAGAAATAAAAAAACTGGCCAAAAAATTTCCAATACCTAAGAGATTTGTGTAAAGATTATGAACCTGAAAAATAAAATTGTTGTGATAACAGGGGGAACTAAAGGGCTGGGAAAAGCTCTCGCATCTCTGTTTTTAAATGAAAAGGCAAAAGTTGTTATCAGCGCGCGGTCAAAAAAAGAACTTCAGGAAACTAAAAAAGAACTAGGTATAGAGATTTGCGTGGGCGATGTCACAAAAGAAAAAGATATGCAAAAGCTGGCAAATTTTGCCGTAAAAAAATTTAAGAAAATAGATATATGGATAAATAATGCCGGTATTACTATGCCGTATTCTTCGATTGAAAAAATTAATGCGAAGCAAGCCCATAAAGTTATGGAAGTTAATTTTTTTGGAACATTTTTTGGCGCTCGATCGGCGATAAAGTATATGGCAAAACAAAAATACGGGACTATCGTAAATATCATTTCCATAAGATCTTTCGTCCCGCATCCTCGTTCTTTAGTTTATTCATCAAGCAAATGGGCGGCGCGAGGGTTTACAGAAGCTCTTCGCATGGCTCTCAAACCGGAAAATATTTCCGTCATTGCCGTGCACCCAGGAGGCATCAAAACCAACCTTTATGACAAGTTTAAACCTAGATTAAAACCTTCTGACTATGATAATCGGATGGAACCATTATATGTGGCAGAAAAAATTGTTCAGAATTTAAAACTAAAAACCCCCAAAAAAGAGATAATCATAAAAAAAGAAAATGGACTGAAAATTCACTTTACTTAACTAAAGTGAAGCAAAAAAAATGAAAATGTAAATTATGAATACCAAGATCACAACCTTTATATTTGACTGTTTTGGAGTTATTTGTTCGGAAGTGATTTGGAACTGGTATAGAGAAGAAAGAATGAAAAGGGGTTTTATCGACGAGGGTCTAAAAAGCGTGCTGAAAGAGTTCGATTTAGGGAAGCTTTCTAAACCTGGCCTTGTTGGATATTTTTTGAAATACGAGGGAATAAATTCAAGCAAAGAAAAATTACAGGAGAAAATTGATAGTTATTTTACAATAGATTATACAATAGTTAAAACAATACAAAAGTTAAAAAATAAAGGTTTTAAAACAGCGCTTTTGTCTAACGGTAATGCAGATTTTTTCAAAAGAAAAATATATACAACATATCCTAATTTTAAAAATCTTTTTGACGAAATCATTATTTCTTCCGAGGTTAAGATGGTAAAACCAGATAAGGAAATTTATCTGTATACTTTAAAGAAAGTCAATTCAAAACCAGAAGAAACTCTATTTATTGACGATAATAAAGAAAACATTGAAGTTATAGCTCCGCTGGGCATCAAAGGTTTTGTATATACTGACAGCAGTTCTTTTTCAGGTTATATAAAAAAATTAGGTATTGATTTAAAATAATATGGATCTGCAAGTTGGGGTGAAAATTTTATTGAAGAACGAGGAAGGAAAATATTTGGTAGTTCGTCGCTCAAACGAGGAGTACCCAGAAATCGGGGCGGAGTGGGATATTGTCGGCGGGAGGATAAATGCCGGATTTTCTCTGCTGGAAAATTTAAAAAGGGAGGTTTTGGAAGAGACCGGCCTCCAAATAAAATATGAGCCGAAGCTGATAACCGCTCAAGATATTCTGAAAAAAGAAAAGCATGTTGTCCGCCTGACCTATCTGGGGTTGGCGGACGGGGAAGTGAAATTAAGCGACGAGCATTCCGAATACAAATGGCTGTCTTTGAAAGAAATTTCTAAATTAGAACCGATGGATTTATATTTTAAAGAAGTTTTATCCAAGTTCGATTTGAGTATCTAATTTTCAATTTGTTCCTTTTTCTGTTATATTTTCTATATGCATAAAAAAGGAAAGCTCATAGTGCTGGACGGGACGGACGGGAGCGGGAAGGCGACGCAGGTCAAACTTCTGCGTGCGCGTTTGGTCAAAGAAGGATATACCGTAAAACTTCTTGATTTTCCCGAATACTACAAAAATTTTTTCGGAAAATTTATCGGGCACTGCCTCTCCGAGCAATATTACAACTGGATAAACGTGCATCCGAAAATCGCTTCCATTTCTTACGCGGCGGACCGGTGGGAATCTTCGGAGAAAATACGGGGCTGGCTCAAGAGAGGATATATTGTTCTGTCCAACAGGTACGCGAGCGCCAACCAAATCCACCAGGGCGGGAAAATAGGAAGCGCCAGCAAAAGAGCTAATTTTATAAAATGGCTCAACAAAATGGAGTACGAAGTTTTCAAAATTCCCCGGCCGGATGCCGTGTTTTATTTGAATGTTCCGATGAATATTATTTTGAAGCTGATAAAAGAGCGCCATCGAAAAACTTCCCGCAAGTATTTGGGCAAAAGAAAAGATATTGTGGAAGGAAATATTCCCTATCTGGAGAATTCCCACAAGGCCGGGCTCTGGCTTGCTCGCACGCAAAAGGGCTGGATAAAAATCGAATGCGCCGAGGGCGGCGTTTTGGAATCCCGCGAAGCCATCCATGAAAAAATTTATGAAAAAGTTAAAAAGATTCTGAAATAATGCAACTCAAAGTTAAAAAATTAAAAGAAAATGCAAAACTTCCTAAATATCATCATCTAGGAGACGTAGGGATGGATTTATATTCTATGGAAACAATTACCGTAAGACCGGGTGAACATTACCGTTTTTGGCATGGATTTGCACTTGAATTTCCGGAAGGATATGCGGCTGTAGTTATGGATAAATCCAGTATTTCAAAAGAAGGGTTTAATCACATGGGCGGAGTTTTCGATGCCGGCTATCGAGGGGAATACAATACTTTATTGGTAAATTTGTCCGATAAGCCTTATACTTTTGAAGAAGGTGATAAGGTTTCACAGCTCGTCATTATTCCGGTCGCTATTGGAACAGTAAAAGAAGTCAAAAAATTAAATGAATCAGCTCGAGGAGAAGGAAAGTTTGGCAGTACAGGTAAAAAATAAAATGGAACAAGAAATAAAAAAGTTAATAAAAGACGCGCTCCAAAATCTCAACATTGAAGTAAGTGAGGTTGTTTTGGAGCACCCGGAAGATTTGAAAAACGGGGACTATTCCACTAATATTGCCCTCTCTATCGCCAAGGAAATCGGTCAAAATCCGAGAGAACTGGCGGAAAAAATTAAAGAGCAAATTCTGCGGTTGAATCTGGATAAATATTTAGAAAAAATAGAAGTCGCCGGGGCGGGTTTTATAAATTTTTACTTGTCGCGGAAATTTTTTGCCGGCAGTGTAGAAAAAATTGTAAACCAAGCCGATAATTTCGGGAAAAATAATTTATGGGAAGGAAAAAAGGTTATGGTGGAATACACCCAGCCGAACCCCTTCAAGCCTTTTCATATCGGGCATCTGATGAGTAATTCGATTGGCGAATCCATTTCCCGCTTGGTTGAATTCTCCGGCGCGGAGGTTTCACGCGCCAATTATCAGGGAGATGTCGGACTGCACGTGGCCAAAGCGATTTACGGGCTTTTGATTCGCACAACATGCAGGCCTCTAATATCGGCCGGGCTTACGCTTTTGGCGCGGGGGTTTACGAGAGCGACGAGCAGGCAAAGAAAGAAATCGACGAGATAAATAAAAAAGTTTATGCCCGCGACGACAAAAAAATAAACGAAATATATGAATGGGGCTTTGCGACGACAATGGAAGCATTCGAGGACCTTTACAAAATGCTCGGCACCAAATTCGATTTTTACTTTCTGGAAAGCGTGATGGCCCAGTTCGGCGAGGAAATCGTGCGGGCGAATGTCGGCGAAATTTTTGAGGAGTCCGACCCCGAACCAGAGCAAGCTCGGTACGGGGCAGGCAAGGCGATAATTTTTAGGGGAGAGAAATATGACCCGAAGCTTCACACTAGAGTTTTCATAACTTCGCAGGGCCTGCCGACCTATGAAGCCAAAGAGCTCGGGCTGACCGAGGAAAAATTCAAAACGGATCCGAACATGAGCTTGTCCATCGTGGTTACTGCCAACGAGCAGGCCGATTATATGAAAGTGGTGGCCAAGGCCGTCTCGCTTCTCCATCCAGAATACGAAAAAAGGATGAAGCACGTGACTCACGGCATGATGCGCCTTCCTTCCGGCAAAATGGGCTCGAGAAAAGGGAATGTCGTTACCGGCGAGTCGCTTTTGGCCGATGCCCGCCTGGCGGTTGCCGAAAAAATGCAGGACCGCGAATTGTTGGAGGAGGAAGCCGACAAAATAATCTCCGACGTCGGCGTGGCGGCGGTGAAATATTCGATTCTGAAACAGCGGATCGGCGGGGATATTCTTTACGATGCCGAAAAGTCGATTTCTTTCGAGGGCGATTCGGGGCCGTATCTGCAGTATTCCTACGCGCGGGCGAATTCGGTTTTGGAAAAAGCGCAGAAGGAAAATATTCTGCCGGACCCGCACGCTTTTCCGCCGGAAATTTTTGAAGTGGAAAAATTATTGTACAAATTTCCGGAAATTGTCCGGCGCTCAATGGAAGAATATGAACCGCACTACATTGCGAACTATTTGATTGAAATCGCCCGCGCCTTTAACAGCTTTTATGGGAACACGATTATCGTCAACAAGGAAGACAAAACTTCTCCCTACAAAGTTGCCCTGACCTACGCTTTTTCTTTCGTGATGAAAAACGGCCTGCATCTTTTAGGCATCCAAGCACCAAGGAAGATGTAAATTAATGCCAACTGGGTTTTATTTTTAAGATGGCTAGCGCGCCGGCGTTCCACTTTTAAAAAGATAAAAGATATGTTATACTCTTTCACAAGCGTTGAAGGGGATATCACCCCGGAGCTTTGGGAAGAAACCCATTGGGGAGTAGAACCCGTTAAATGAGAAGCCCCGCCAAAGGCGGGTAAAAAGCAAGGTGGTACCACGGAGAAACCCGTCCTTGTATAGCAATTTTAAATTGTTGTACGGGGACGGGTTTTTTAATTAAATTAAAAAACAACATACCAACAAACTGGAGTTTGTAAGGATGATAGACTATGAAGGAAGAGGAAAAAAATTCAAACAACAATAAAAGCGAAGCGGCGTTGCGCGAGGAGCGTATTTTGGAATTCTGGCGGGAAAATAGAACTTTTGAAAAATCTCTGAAAAAAGAATCGCCGAAGGGCCCTTACGTTTTTTACGACGGCCCGCCTTTCGCTACCGGACAGATCCACTACGGGCATATTTTGGGCAGTACCGTGAAGGATGTCATCGGGCGCTACAAGACAATGCGGGGATATCACGTGCCGAGAAAATGGGGCTGGGACTGCCACGGCCTGCCGATCGAAAATATTGTCGAGCAAGAATTGCGTATTGCCGGGCACAAAGAAATCGAAAAATTCGGCATTGATAAATTCGTCGAGTACGCACGCAGCAAAGTTTTGCAGTACGACCGGGACTGGGAAAAAGGGATCGAGCGCATCGGGCGCTGGGTGGATTTCCGTGGGAGCTACAAAACGATGGACAATACTTTCATCGAGTCCGTCTGGTGGGCGCTCTCGGAACTCCACAGAAAAAATCTCATTTACGAAGGGGTGCGGGTGCTCGCTTACTGCCCGAGATGCGAGACGCCGATCGCCAACTCCGAAATCGCGATGGACAATAGCTATAAGGATATTTCCGACATTTCCGTTTATGTAAAATTTGAATTGGAAACTGAACCGGGGACATATCTTCTCGCTTGGACGACGACGCCCTGGACCCTGCCGGGCAACACCGCCATTGCCATAAACAAACATTTTTCTTATGTGAAAGTGAAAACGGGAAATGATATTCTGATCTTGGCGAAAGAAACTTTGCCGAGCGCGCTGAAGGATAAGCAATATTCCGTGCTGGGAGAAATAAAAGCCACTGACATCATCGGCAAAAAATACAAGCCGATTTTTCCGTATTACAAAAATTTAGAGGTTGCGAAAAACGAGAATATTTGGAAAGTGTGGCACGCGGATTTTGTAACTCTGGATAAGGGGACCGGCCTGGCGCACGAAGCGCCGGCTTTCGGCGAGGATGATATGAACCTGGCCAAGCGGGAAGGCATCCCTTGGATTATCCACGTGGACGAAACCGGCCGGTTTAAGCCGGAAGTTTCGGATTTCGCCGGTTTGTTGGTCAAGCCCAAGTCTGAGGAGAAAGACGGCCATCAAAAAGCCGATGTTGAAGTTTTGAAATATCTGGCCAGGAGCGGGAGCCTTTTCGAAAAAGAAAAAATAGTCCACCCGTATCCGTTCTGCTACCGCTGCGATACACCCATCATCTATTACGCCCTGCCTTCCTGGTTCATCAATATTCAGAAAGAAAAAGGAAATATTTTAAGACAGGCGGAGAGCATCAACTGGATACCGGCGCATTTGAAAGAGGGCCGGTTCAAAAACATCGCGGAGAACGCGCCGGATTGGAATATTTCCAGAAACCGCTATTGGGCGAGTCCGCTGCCGATTTGGAAATGCGAAAAATGCAAAAATTTAACTTTTGTCAGTTCGCTGGAAGACCTGAAAAGCAAAACCAAAAAATCTGGCAATAGGTATTTTGTCATGCGGCACGGGCAAGCGGAGAACAATGTCGTTAATGGTCCCCACCATGAAAATATTGAATATAATGCTAAATTGACGGGCAAAGGGGAGGGGCAGATAATGGAGAGCTGTAAGAATTTCAAGGAGAATGTCGACGTTATCATCTCTTCAACTTTGGAACGGGCGAAAGAGACAACAAAGATTGTTTGCCGGCAAATCAATTTTCCGCTGGA
>Ga0076282_105_pt2 | contig 6806 bp, 6 predicted proteins | sample RifGroF2_FD_67973 | JGI IMG/M metagenome (GOLD analysis project Ga0076282, IMG submission 67973) | Parcubacteria bacterium GW2011_GWF2_44_7
TTATAATGTTTCTTTAACGCTGGCGGTTAACCGGTGAGGCGCGCAGCCGGCGATTGATTACCAATACGACGATTATTATGCTCTCAAAGCCGCCGATGAATTTGGCGGTACGATTGTCGGTTGGTTTAAAACGCCGGAATTGCCGAAAATTGTTTATCAGCGCGCTAAAATGGATACAGCCGGCTTATCTTTGAACGATTTGGCGCGCCGGTTTAAAGCGAGTAAAATTTCCCCTAATTTGGTGGAAATCAGGTTTAGCGCGCCGACTGAACAAGAGGCGCGCAATCTAGCCCAGGCCATCAGCGCGGTCGTGGTTGAAAAATCCCGATTGCCGGATACCGGCTCAACGCAGAAAATCTATTTTTTGATTTCTGCCGGTGAACCGGTGATTGCCAATAATCCTTTTGATTTGTGGCCAAGCATGGCGGCGGGGTTTGTCATCGGGTTAGTAGCCGGTTTCTTTATTTTGGCGGCGAAAGAATACTTGAAATAATATTTTAGTAAGTATAAGTTTCGGGATATTTTTTATGACTATTGGTGTTGATATCCGTGTGTTGGCTCGGGGCAGCCGAACCGGCATAGAAGAATATATCATTAATCTTCTGTCCCGGCTGGTGGTTCTATATCCGCAAGTTAAATTTAAGCTTTTTTATAATGCCTGGTCCTTTGCCAAATGTTGAACTCAAAGAATTTTCTTTGCCCAACCGTTTTTTATTTGATCCGGCGGCCAAATTTTTAAGCCTGCCGAAAATTGATAAATTGTTGGGCGGGGCGAATATTTTTTTCGCGCCGCATTTTTTATTAGCGCCGGTCTCGGCCGCTTGCCGGAAAGTAACGACTTTCCACGATTTATCTTTTGAATATTTTCCGGAATTTTTTCCTTGGCGCAAACGCTTATGGCATCAATTTTTAGCGCCGCGAGAGCGGGCGCGGGGCGCCGATAAAATTATAGCTGTTTCTGAGTCAACCAAAAACGACTTGATTGATTTATACGCCGTGCCGCCGGCTAAAATTAAAGTTATTTATTCAGGAGTGGGGGAGGAATATAAAAAAATCATCAATAATCCGTTGGCCGCCGGGCAAATAGCAAATGTTAAAGAGAAATATAATTTACCAGAAAAATTTATTTTGTATTTTGGCACGCTTGAACCGCGTAAAAATGTGGTCGGTTTGATTCATGCTTATGAGATCTGGCGCCAGCGGTATAAAGGCGATCATAAATTAGTTATTGCCGGCCAGCGTGGCTGGTTATTTGATGATATTTTGACGGCGGCCAAGGCGTCGCCGCTGGCCGCTGATCTATTTTTCACTGGTTTTATTGAACCGGCAGATAAAGTCTATTTATATAATTTGGCGTCGCTTTTTGTTTTTCCCAGTTTTTTTGAGGGTTTTGGTTTTCCGCCCCTGGAGGCGATGGCTTGCGGCGTGCCGACAATAACCTCCAATACTTCTTGTTTCCCGGAAATCGTTGGCGAAGCGTCTCTAATGGTTGACCCTTATAATTATGAAGAAATTGCTTGGGCGATGAATGAAATTTTGGCAGATGAAAATTTAAAGAACGATTTAATTGCGGCTGGACTGCGGCAAGCGAAAAGATTTTCTTGGGACAGGTGCGCACAGGAGACGATGGAATTCATGAGTCAATAATTTTTTATGACCATCGGCATAGACGCCAGATTTTTTGGTCCGCAAGCCAAAGGTTTGGGTCGTTATACTCAAAAATTAATTGAGGGTTTGGAAAAAAGCGATGCGCAAAATAATTACGTAATTTTTTTGCGTCGGGAAAATTTTGAGCATTTCCAGCCGGCTAACTCGCGCTTTAAAAAAGTTTTAGCCGATTATCCCTGGTATTCTCTAGCTGAGCAGATCTATTTGCCGTGGATTATCAGCCGCCAGCGCGTCGATCTGATGCATTTTCCTCACTTTAACGTGCCGATTTTTTATCAGGGCCGATTCGTCGTGACAATTCATGATTTGATTCTACGCCATTTTGCCACGCGGCGCGCTTCAACCCGGGGTTATTTAAAATATTGGTTGAAAAATCTGGCTTATCGGTTGGTTATTTGGTCAGCGATAAAACGGGCGCACCAAATCATTACGGTTTCTAATTATGTTAAAAATGACATTCTTAAGCATTTTCGGATATGGCCGGCCAAAATTATTGTTACTTATGAAGGCGTTGCCAATGAAGACATAAAATGCCAGGCGCCGGCTGACGAGTATTTAAAAAAACGAAATATCGCCAAGCCTTATCTGCTTTATACGGGCAACGCTTATCCGCATAAAAATTTAGAGCGATTAATTAAAGCATTGGAAATTCTTATTCGTGATTATCATTATCAGGGGCAGCTGGTGCTGGTCGGCGAGGAGGATTATTTTTATAAACGACTGAAAAAAAATATACCAGCTGGCCAGCCGGTAATCTTTACGGATTTTTTGCCGGAGAATGATTTAGTCCAGCTGTATTGCAGCGCGAGCGCTTATATTTTTCCGTCGCTGTGCGAGGGTTTCGGTTTGCCGCCGCTGGAAGCAATGGCGCGCGGCGTGCCGGTCATTTCTTCCAATGCCACCTGTTTGCCGGAAATTTTGGGCGAAGCGGCAATCTATTTTGATCCGTTAAATCCAGCTGACATGGCGGCTAAAATAAATTCTGTTTTAACTAATGGCGGTTTGCGCCAGACGTTGGCGCGGCGCGGCTTGGAACAAATCAAAAAATATTCCTGGAAACAAATGGCACAAAAAACGTGCGAAGTGTATACTACGTATAATCGATTCATTCGGTCAAGATAAAAATACGTCTTCATTTTTTTATCGTTGCCGATTATAATAAAAGTAAATAATATTTTAAAATATTTTGGTATGGGTTTTATTGATGACTTGAAAACTAAATATGACCGCTGGGAGAATATTAAAGAAATTAACAAGATTTTGCCTCTGGCCCGGCACATTTTTTTATTGGAATCGTCTTTCCAAAAATTATCCGATAGTGCTTTGGCTGCCAAGACAGCGGAGTTTAAACAGCGGCTGGCTCCGCCAACCGGCAGAGAAACAATTGATGATATTTTAATCGAAGCATTCGCCACGGCGCGGGAGGCGACGCGGCGTTTTTTAAAAAAAATGCCTTACGAAGAACAGGTGCTGGCCGGCGTGGCGATTCATCAGGGCAAGGTTATTGAAATGAAGTCCGGCGAAGGCAAAACCATTACCGCTATTATGCCGGCTTATTTGAACGCGCTTAGTGGCCAAGGCGTCCATATTATTACTACCAATGACTATTTAGCCCAACGTGACGCGGCGATTGTCAAGCCGGTTTTTGATTTTTTAAATTTAACGGTTGGCGTGGTCACCGAAACGATGAAGCCGGCGGAACGCCGGGAAAATTATGCCCGCGATATTACTTATGTGACTAATTCGGAAGCCGGTTTTGATTATTTGCGCGATAATATGGTGATGGCGGACAGCGAACGGGTGATGCGGGGTTTAAATTTTGGCTTGATTGATGAAGTGGATTCAATTTTAATTGATGAAGCGCGGACGCCGCTGATTATTGCTAAGTTATTGGATCAGGCGAAAAAAAATGAGATTTTTGTCATTTTTGCCGATTTGGCGAACCGGCTGGAAGAAAATATTGATTATGAAACAGACGAAAAATTTTTTGGCGTGGAGCTAACGCCTGCCGGCCAGGAAAAATTATTGGCTATGACGCAGGGCGGTGAGGAATTTTTACGCGACGCGGATTTCAATTATCAATTAAATTTAGCGCTGCGCGCCAAAGCGCTTTATAAAAAAAATCGTGATTATCTGATAGAAGGGGGCGAGGTGGCGCTGGTGGATGAGTTCACCGGGCGTCTCACGCCTGACCGGCGGCTGATGGAAGATCTGCATCAGGCTATTGAAGCGAAGGAAGGCGTCAAAATTAAAGAGGAAAATTTAGTATTGGCGCAAATTACTTATCAAAACTTTTTCCGTCTGTATCATCAGTGGTCCGGCATGACAGGAACGGCTTTAACCGCTAAAGATGAATTCCGTGAGGTTTATGATAAAGATATTTTTGTTGTGCCGACTCGTGAGCTGCTGAAGCGCCACGATTTTGCCGATATTTTTTATTTAACTGAAGAGAGCAAGATGAAATTTATTGCTTCAGAAACCGGCCGGCGCCACCGCAAGGGCCAGCCGGTGCTGATTGGCAGCCGGACCGGAGAAAAAGCGGACTTAGTATTCCGCACCAGCTATTAACCGCTAAGCATCATCAGCAAGAAGAAGAGCAGATTGCTCAAGCCGGGCAGGAAGGTATGGTAACTGTCGCGACCAACATGGCCGGCCGCGGCACGGATATTTTATTATCGGTTGGCGGTATCCGCGCGGGGGGTCTCCATGTTATCGGTACAGAACGCCATGAGTCGCGGCGTATTGATAATCAGCTGCGCGGCCGGGCCGGCCGGCAGGGGCAAATTGGCTCTTCACAATTTCATTTATCAATGGAAGACGATTTGATTGAAATTTATGGGTCAGATGAACTATGGCAAGTGGTGGAAGAAATGAATTTGCCGGAAGACCGGCCAATGAATAATGCTTTCCTGCAAGAAGAAATTAATGAAGCCCAGCAGTTGGCTGAAAACCTGCATTTTGATTCGCGCAAGCGTTTATACGAATTTGACGCAGTCTATGACCGCCAGCGGGCCGCTTTTTATAAATTTCGGGCCAGATTTTTGACCGAATTGGACGAAAAAATAAGGGTAAAAAACTTGAAGATTATTGACCAAAAGTGGCAAGAGCAGATGGAAGATTTAATCCAACTGCAAAAAGCTGCCCGATTAATGGCTTTTGGTGATAAAGACCCGGTGGTGGAATACGCGCTACGGGCCAAGGAATTATTTGTTAAAATGATTGATGATATAAAAATAGATATTGCGATTGAGGGGGATTTGCAGGTGGATTTCAGTTGAGGATAATAAGGGTGTGGATAAAACTATATAGTTTTATTTGCGATAATGCTAGACTGGTATTAGCAGGGAGTTTAAGTAATATTTTCTCAATTTTATAATATAAATTTAATTAATAATATAATTAAAATTTTATGGTCAGAGTAGAAAGAAAAATAAAAAAGAAAAAAAGGGAGGGGTATCTATCAACCGGTTTGAAAACCGCGATGGGCGTGTTGGGGGGCATAGCGGCTACTGCCGGCTTAGTCAATAAAGCGCCGGCTGGCATTGTCCGTTTGGTTGAACAGGAAAAAACCGAAGGCGAAGCCGGGGGCGCAGGCGAAAATCCGATGGCAGAGGCGACACGCGGGGCGTTGGGGGTGACGGCGGCATCGGCGATGACCCTTGACGATTCCGTCACCGAACTAGCCAGATTAAAAACTGATCCATCCTATGCCGGTGGCAATACTTATGCCCGGGTACCGAATGGCATTGTTAATTTATTGACCGGCGAAATAGTCGTGCCGGCTTCAGAAATCCATTTTGGCGATACTCGACCGACCAGCCAGCCGACAGCAACGGCCTTAGAAGCGGAAGCGCAGCAAGGCTCTTCGGTCCAGCCAATTTTAGTTGATACTGGCGAGGCGCCGGGACCCGTCGCCACTCAATCATCGGTCCAGCAGGGCGCAACCTATACGGTTAAGAAAGGTGATTCGTTGTGGAAAATTGCTGAACAGCAATATGGCTCTGGCGCCAAATGGCAGAGAATTTATGAAGCTAACCGTGATAAAATTCAGGATCCAAAGATGATTTCCGTGGGGCAGGAATTGGTTATTCCGCCGGGGGCGTAGACATTAGGGAAAATATTTTTTTGATTTAGTTAATAATTTAAATTAATTATATGGATAAAAAACCTCTGATCAAAATTGAAAGAAAAATAAAGAAGAAAAAAAAGAATAAATTATCAGCCGGCCTTAAAACCGCTATTGGCGTGCTGGGCGGCTTGGCCGCCACGACAGGTTTAATTAATAAAGCGCCGGCTGGGAAGGTAAATGTGACTGAGCAGAAAAAAACTGAAAGCAAGGCTGGCGGGGAGAATACGGTTAGTGAAAAAACGCTTAAAGCGTTGGGAGTCGATGAGGCTAAAGCGGGATTTTGGGAAACAGCAACTGATATAGCGACTGGTGGCATAAGCGCGGTGACGAGAAATAATCCAGATTTAGAGGGGCCAGTTCTAGCGGCTGTTGGCGGCGATCCGATACTTGGACCTGCTATTTTGTCTAATTACGCTTCTGGTTCTGTATTTGAACATAATTTAGACGGAGGCGCAACTTCGACCTCTGCTACCCGAGAACAGGTCAACGCTATCGGTTCACAGATTCTCGGCCGTGATTGGCAGATAGACGATGGTTGGTGGAATGAACATCAAGGTAAGAGTTTGTCTTTTTTTGCCGCCATGATTGCTGGTACGCCGGAAGCAAAGGAAGTGGCGGCGCGGCGGGCGGGGACGTTAAATGAACCTGCTCCAGCCGAAGCTCCGCCAGCTGAAGAAGCTCCGCCAGCTGAGGTTCCTCCGACAGAGAACACATTAGTTTCCCTGCCAACTGACGTGACTCCGCCGACAGTCAATTTCTTTTTGGCTGACGGCGCGACAATTTCCGGCACATTTGACGGATCAGTCAGCGTTTCTGATGACCGGGGGAATATTGATAAAGTTGTTTTTTATATTGATGCTACGCTTTTAAGAACCGAAGATGACGCTCCCTATGAGTTTTCATTAGACACCACCGCTTATGCCGACGGCCCTCATGTTTTAAAGGCTGTGGCTTATGATGCGGTTGGTAATACCGGCCAGAAGTCAATTACGGTTAAGATTGATAATGC
>Ga0076282_114_pt1 | contig 4531 bp, 3 predicted proteins | sample RifGroF2_FD_67973 | JGI IMG/M metagenome (GOLD analysis project Ga0076282, IMG submission 67973) | Parcubacteria bacterium GW2011_GWF2_44_7
CTGATGGTTTGGCCGCCTTCGTGAACGTGAATCTGGCCGGAATACCCCTGCTTTTTATCCTCGTGATCGCGGTATCCGTCGTCATGCATTTCGTGCTCCAACGGAGCCGTTACGGCCGCTACATCCACGCGATCGGCCAGAACCATCGGGCGACGGTTGGGGCGGGCCGGAACGTGCGGCACGGGCCAGTAACGCCGCCCCGGGCCGTCGTCGTCGTGCTCTCCGACGTCTCGCTTGGGACGCTGCCGACCTCGATGGTCTTGAGCTTCAGCCCCAGCTTACGGGCCAGACGAGTACCGCCATCAACCCCGATGAGAAAATCTTTTTTCTTGAGGGGGACTTGAGGCGGACTGGCCAAGTCTCCGTTTATAAATAGTATCGCCCTTTTGACCATAAGCAATTATAGCGGTAAAATGAAAGGTTTATGCCGAAATTCAAACTCCAAGCAGACTTCAAACCGACCGGCGACCAGCCACAAGCGGTTAAAACGCTTGTGGCCAGCCTCAAGCAGGGCAAAAAGCACCAGACGCTTCTGGGAGTCACCGGTTCCGGCAAGACTTTTACCATTGCCCAGGTAATCCAGAAAGTTCAAAAACCGACCCTGGTCATTTCCCACAACAAAACCCTCGCCGCCCAACTCTACCAGGAATTCCGCGATTTCTTTCCCGACAACGCCGTGTCTTATTTTGTCTCTTATTACGACTACTATCAACCCGAAGCTTACCTACCCAAAACCGACACTTACATCGAAAAAGAAACCGACATCAACGACGAGATCGACAAACTCCGGCTCTCGGCTACGGCTAACTTGCTGACCAGGCCGGACACAATTGTCGTCGCCTCGGTCTCCTGTATTTACAACCTGGGTTCGCCGGTCGAGTACGGCCGCTATATTTTGGAGTTGATCGAAGGCCAGGTGATTGACAAAACTACGGTTCTTGCCCGTCTTTCCGACTTGCAGTACGAACGCAACGACTACGGGTTAAAACGGGGAGTCTGGCAGCTAAAAGGAGAGACTTTGCTGATCTACCCGGCTTACACCGATTACTGCCTCAAGTTAACGCTTTTGGATAACCAAATCGAAACTATGGTCCGGGTTGATCCGGTCAGCTTTGAGCCCTTGCCGGATACCCGGCCATCGCCCAAACGGGAAGTGATTTACCCGGCCAAACATTATCTGACCAACCCGATTACCCAAAAACAGGCGTTAGCCCAAATCCGCCACGATTTGGCCTTGCGCCTCAAAGAATTTAAAAGCCGGAACCAGCTGGTCGAAGCTTTTCGCTTGGAGCAAAAAGTCAACTACGATCTGGATATGATCGAGTCACTGGGATTTGTCAACGGCATTGAAAATTACTCCCGCTATTTTGACGGCAGAAGTCCGGGCGAGCCGCCGTTTAGCTTATTGGATTATTTTCCCAAAGATTTCTTGGTAGTTATCGACGAATCGCACATGAGCTTGCCGCAAATCAAAGGCATGTATCGCGGCGACCAATCGAGAAAGCAAACGCTGATTGATTACGGCTTTCGCCTGCCCGCGGCCATCGACAATCGGCCGTTAAAATGGCTGGAGTTTTTAGCCCGGGTGCCCCAGGCGATTTACGTTTCGGCAACCCCGAACGAATGGGAGCTATCGCAAAGCGGGGACAAAGTCGAACAGCTGATTCGCCCGACCGGCATTACCGATCCGACAATCGACATCCGCCCCAGCCAAGGCCAAATCCGGGATTTGATCAAAGAAATCAAGCAACGGGTGGCCAAAAAAGAACGGGTACTGGTGACCACTTTGACCAAAAAAAACAGCGAGGCCTTAAGCACCTACCTTCAGGGTGAAACCCTGAAGGTCCAGTATCTGCACAGCGGCGTTAAAACTTTAGAACGCTCGGATATTTTGGCCGATTTGCGCCAAGGCAACTTTGACGTTCTGGTGGGTATTAACCTGCTGCGCGAGGGTCTGGATCTGCCCGAAGTCAGTCTGGTAGCCATCTTGGACGCCGACAAAGAAGGCTTTTTGCGCTCACAAACAGCCTTAATCCAAACCATGGGCCGGGCCGCCCGCCATCTTGATGGTAAAGTGATCATGTACGCCGACAGAGTGACCGGTTCGATGGAGCGGGCAATCAGTGAAGTCAAGCGGAGGCGCCAAGTCCAACAGAATTACAACCAAGAGCACGGCATCAAACCAAGATCGATTGTCAAACCAATTAGAGAGCGGTTAATCAGTGAAACTGTTGCCCAACCGGAAACGAAATTCGAGCCAGACAGTTTGACTGCCGATGATAAAGCTAAATTTAAAAAAGTAATCAAAAAGAAAATGCTCCAAGCCGCCAAAGCACTCAACTTTGAGTTGGCGGCAAAACTAAGGGACCAATATGGACAACTGGATTAAAGTCCGCGGCGCCCGCCAACACAATCTAAAAAATATCGATCTCGATATCCCCAAAGATAAGTTGGTGGTCTTCACCGGTTTATCCGGCTCAGGTAAAAGCTCTTTAGCCTTCGACACCATCTATGCCGAGGGCCAGCGCCGCTACGTTGAGTCGCTCTCCAGTTACGCCCGCCAGTTTTTGGGTTTAATGACCAAGCCGGACGTTGACAGCCTCGAGGGTTTATCCCCGGCGATTGCCATCGACCAAAAAACCACTTCCCATAACCCGCGCTCGACCGTAGGCACGATCACCGAAATCTACGACTATTTTCGCCTGTTGTTTGCCCGCGCCGGCCGGCCGCACTGCCCCAATTGCGGCAAAGAAATCGCACCGCAAACCTTGGAGCAAGTAGTCAACCGAAGCAAAGAAATTATTAAGGAATCTTTGTCCGGCAACAAGCCGTCGCGGTTTATGATTTTAGCGCCGGTAGTGCGGGACAAGCGCGGCGAGTTCTCCGATCTGTTTAAAAATCTGACTAAAAAAGGTTACAGCAAAATCCGCCTCGACGGCCGGATTCATAACCTCAATGAAGATTTGCTCTTAATCAAAACCAACCGTCATACGATCGAGGTGGTGATCGAAAGGTTAAGCGTCACCAAAAAAGAACTTGCCAACCTAAAATCCCGCCTGTTTAACAGCCTGGAAAAAGCCGGCGATCTAACCGACGGTCTGGCAATTGTCAGTCAGGTACTCGATCCCGGTTTAATTTTTCCGGACCAGCCGGAAAAATTTATCGATCATTTGTTTTCCGAAAAATACGCCTGCCCCGACTGCAACCTGTCTCTGCCGGAGCTGGCGCCGCGCTTGTTTTCTTTCAACTCGCCGCACGGAGCTTGCCCCCAGTGCACCGGTTTGGGCACACTGCTTAAAATCGATCTGAATAAACTGATTTCAGCCAATTTGTCGGTATTTGAAGGCGCCATTATTCCCCTGGCAAACCAGATGTCGGTCGGCACCTGGATCCGGCCGCGAATCGAAACCATGTTTGCCGCGAACAAAGTTGAGCCCCGGCTTCCCTGGAACCAACTAGCCAAACCGTTTCAACAGGAACTGCTTTATGGATCCAAATTCTGGGAAGGTTTCGTGACTCATTTGGAGCGGCGTTACCGGGAAACCGACTCGGATTACATTCGCACGGAAATCAGCAAATACATGAGCGAAAAGCTGTGCGCCGCCATAGCGGCAAAAACAAACATCCCCGTCCTCGACATTTTGAACCGCTGAATAAGACCGGCATAAAACATTTCCCTCCTTTGCAGTTAAATAACTCCAAAGAGCTGGCCATTGCCAAGCTGATTTTAAAGGAAATCAACAACCGCCTGGAGTTCTTGCTGGCCGTCGGCTTGGATTACCTGACCTTATCCCGGAAGGCGGGGACTTTGGCCGGTGGCGAAGCCCAGCGGATTCGCCTGGCTTCGCAAATCGGCACAGGGCTAACCGGCGTTCTTTACGTTCTGGACGAACCGTCGATCGGCCTGCACCAGCGGGATAATTACAAATTGATCGCCACTTTGAAAAAACTTCGGGATCTGGGCAACACCATTATTGTCGTCGAACACGACAAAGACATCATGTTACAATCCGACCACCTGGTCGACTTTGGGCCTTTGGCCGGCAAAAAAGGCGGCCGGATCGTCGCTTCGGGAACGCCCAACCAGGTGATGGCTAACAAAAATTCATTGACCGGAAAGTTTTTAAAAGATAAACGGGGGATAATTTTCCCGGTGATCGCTTCAGCACCGGTAAAACAACTGGAACTTAAAAGGTGTAATCAAAATAATCTTAAAAATATTACTGTCAATTTTCCAATGAATCGATTTATTGTAATAACCGGCGTTTCCGGCTCGGGCAAATCCAGCCTGATCCACGATACCCTCTATCCGGCAATCAAAGTTAAGTTAAATCCCTATTACAAAGAGGTCAGAAATAATTACCGGGATTTACGCGGCGCTCAAGAGATTACCCGGGTTTCCCTGATTGACCAGAGCCCGATCGGCCGCACTCCCCGGAGCAACCCGGCGACTTACACCAAGGCTTTTGATTTCATCCGCGGCCTTTTTTCCCAAACTAAAGCCGCCAAAATCGCCGGGTTCAAACCGGGC
>Ga0076282_117_pt1 | contig 3134 bp, 4 predicted proteins | sample RifGroF2_FD_67973 | JGI IMG/M metagenome (GOLD analysis project Ga0076282, IMG submission 67973) | Parcubacteria bacterium GW2011_GWF2_44_7
CTATACGCGTGCGTTTCTCGCGGATATCCACGCGCTCAACATTAAGCGGGCTCAGAGAATCATTCCCGCGACCTCCGCAATACGAGATCAAATAGTCATCATCAAAAAACTTTTCGCCGGCGGATACGCATACGAAACACCCGAAGCCGTCTATTTTGATGTTTCGAAGTTCAAGAACTATACGAAGCTCTCCCGGCAGCGCCTTGAGGAAAAAAAGACGAGGGCGCGCGCCGAGGTTATCGAAGATCCGGCAAAAAAACATCCGCAGGATTTTGCTCTTTGGTTCAAACGCATCGGGAAATTTGCGAATCACACCATGCATTGGCCGTCGCCCTGGGGCGACGGATTCCCGGGCTGGCATATCGAGTGCTCCGCAATCTCGTCCTCGGCCCTTGGCCAGCCATTCGACATCCACACTGGCGGGGTGGACCACATTTCGGTTCATCACACGAACGAAATCGCACAATCCGAAGGCGCGTTCAAAAAGCCCCTTGCGCGATTCTGGATGCACGGCGAATTTCTCCTTGTCGCCGATTCAAAAATGGCAAAATCCGCGGAAACGTTTTTCACGCTTCAAGAGCTAGAGAAAAAAGGATTTGATCCATTGAGCTATCGCTATCTCATTCTTACGACTCACTACCGTTCGAGAATTAATTTTACCTGGGAGTCGCTTGCCGGAGCCCAACAATCACTCGATCGCCTGCGCGGATTTATCCACACGCTTCTTGCCGCACCGCGTCGGCAAGAGAAAAAAGAAAAACAAAATGCATTGAAAAAATATAAAAAGGAATTCGAGGACGCTCTCGCGAACGATCTTGATACGCCGAGGGCGCTTTCGGTATTCTGGAGTGTTATGCACGCCTATAATACGAATGCCGACCTATGTAATCCTTTGACGTTACTAAAACTTGCATATTCGTTCGATACAGTTCTTGGCCTTGGTCTCGCGGACATCAAAAAAGCCGTTCTACCGGCTAATATAAAAAAACTTGCCGCTCGGCGAGAGCTGTGCAGGCAAGAAAGAAAATGGAAAGAAGCTGATGAAATCCGCCTGAAGATTGAAAAAGTGGGTTTCCGGGTGCGCGACTCAAAATCCGGCCCAATTCTTGAAAAAATGTAGCTTGTTTGGCGCAGCCGTCCGCCCCTATCCACACGTTTTCACCGAACACGCCCGACGTTGGTATTGCACGAATTTCACCCGGCGCGCTATGCTTGAGTGACCAATCTCTATGGCAACCGTCATGACAATTTCAGAAAAGCGGACGTCAGAAATCCGCATGCCGCCTCAAAACATTGAGGCGGAAATGTCCGCGCTCGGCTCTTTGATGCTCGATAAAGACGCGATTTTCAAGGTCGCGGACTTTCTCGCGCCCCGGGACTTTTATAAGCCGGCGCACCGCGACATCTACGACACGATACTCGACCTCGTTCAAAAGCGGGAGCCCATAGACATCGTGAGCGTCACAAACCGCCTTCAGGAAAAAGGCAAACTCGAAGAAGTCGGCGGATCGAGCTATCTCGCGAGTTTGGTGAATACGGTACCGACCGCGTCGCATGTCGCGCACTATGCCTCGATCGTGCGAAAAAAACGAATGCTCCGGGATCTTATCGAGGCGTCCCAGCATATTGCGGAACTCGGATATAAAGAGGAGAACGATGTCGATCAAATTATTGACGAAGCCGAACAAAGGATATTCGCCGTTGCGCGCGGTTCGATAAAACAGGAATTTCAGGCCGTGCATACGGCGCTTGATGAAGCGTGGCAGAGAATCGAAGAACTCCAAAAAGGCGACGGGGCGCTCCATGGAATTCCTACCGGATTTCCCGATCTCGACAACTACCTCGCCGGCCTCCAGCGCTCGGATTTGATCGTCCTTGCGGCGCGCCCGAGTTTGGGAAAAACTTCGCTCGCACTGAACATCTGCAGAAACATTGCGGTTGACCACAAGCGTGCGGTCGCGCTCTTTAGTTTGGAAATGTCGAAAGAACAGCTCGTTGACCGCCTGCTTTCTTCGGAAGCAAACGTTGACCTCTGGCGTCTGCGAACCGGCCGCCTGCGCGAAGAAGAAAATGATTTTTCAAGAATTCGGGATGCGATGAGCGTCCTTGCGGAGGCGCCCTTGTATCTTGACGACTCCCCATCACCCACGGTCATGGATATTCGCGCAAAGGCGCGGCGCTTCCAGTCCGAACGCGACCTTGGGCTTGTCATGGTTGACTACCTCCAGCTCATCCAGGGCCGGGGAAATATCGAATCACGAGTGCAGGAAGTATCCGAAATTTCGCGGGCCCTCAAGGCAATGGCAAAAGAATTAAATGTTCCTGTTCTTGCGGTTTCCCAACTTTCGCGAGCAGTTGAGATGCGCGGTCCTTCTTCGCGGCCGAAGCTTTCCGACCTCCGGGAATCGGGGTCTCATGTTTATCTACCGCGAAGACAAGGTCCGCGAGAATTCGGATAAGCGAAACATCGCAGAAATTCTCATTGAAAAACACCGCAACGGCCCCACAGGCAAAATCGAACTCTATTTCAACGAGGAAACCGCCTCCTTTAGATCGATTGATAAGCACTTCGGTGACATCGCCTAACATTCATGTCCGCGCGCTACCCAAATTCGGTCCAGGACCTCATCGATATTTCCAGCCATATAGAACGCCTGCTCGGGAATACTATCATGTTTCCCCCCCAGGATTTCACTAAATGATCGTATCGTCTCTTCCAGGGGGACATACCGGCCCGGGCGGCCCGTGAATTGCTCTGCCACGTGAAAGGGCTGGGAAAGGAATTTCTGGACCTTGCGCGCGCGGGCGACCGTTAAACGGTCTTCTTCGGATAATTCATCCATGCCCAAAATGGCAATGATGTCCTGCAATTCCTTGTAACGCTGCAATGTTTCCTGAACGCCGCGGGCGACCTTATAATGTTCCTCGCCAACGATCGCCGGGGTCAGGATCGTTGAACGCGACGATAACGGATCGACCGCCGGATAAATGCCCAACTCGGCGATCGGGCGGGAAAGTTCCGTTGTCGCGTCCAGATGGGCGAAGGTCGCGGCCGGCGCGGGATCGGTATAATCGTCGGCCGGGACAAAGATGGCCTGGATGGACGTGATCGACCCTGTCCTGGTGGAGGTGAT
>Ga0076282_119_pt2 | contig 2955 bp, 3 predicted proteins | sample RifGroF2_FD_67973 | JGI IMG/M metagenome (GOLD analysis project Ga0076282, IMG submission 67973) | Parcubacteria bacterium GW2011_GWF2_44_7
AAAACCTGAAGACGGCTATGCGGGTGGCCGAGGCGCGGGGCGTGGTTATTTATGAAGCCGCCCGCGCCGGACTTTCGGTTTATGAATACACACCCCTTCAAGTAAAAATAGCCGTAACAGGCTGGGGCCGAGCCGATAAAAAGTCGGTTATGAATATGGTTAGTAAACTGATTCAACTTAAAAACAAGAAATATTCCGATGATGAATTAGACGCTGTAGCTATTGGGCTTACACATCTGGCCTCGGCGCGTTAAAAACATAACCAATCTTTATCCACACCCTCATATTGCGCTTGTCTCTGGATTTTGATAAATAAATCTAATCTGGGAAGATACGCGTTTCCCAATCGGTCGTTTTATAAAAAAATAATTGTAAAGTATGAGTTACAACGACAATGTTTTAGATAAAGACGAGGAGGGAGAGGAAAAAATAGATGAAATGGGTGTAGAAAAAAATTACGGCGCGGAAGAGGAGGAGGAAGACGACTATTTTTATAACAACAGCGAACAATAACAAAACCCCCTCCGCCTTCGGCGGAGGGGGTTTTGTTAAACAACTATTTTTACAAAACGTTTCTTGCCAATCCGCAGAGTAAGATTAGTTTGTAGTTTGTAACTTGTAGTTTGTAGCTTTTCCATAATGCTTAAATTAATTATAGCCCCCTCTTTAATCAACCGCCCGAAGTCGTTTTTGGATTTAACAATTTTACCCCTAACCAGAACGTCGGAAAGAAATTCTCCTTTGTGGGCTATAATTTCCGGCAAATCTTCCGGAATTTCTTTTTTCTGGAATATTTTAGTGAAACTCTTTTGAGCTTCTTGCGCGGCTTTTTCTCCGTGGTAAATTTTTACGATTTCGTAAGCCAATTTTATTTTCAAATCGCGGGGATTTTTATCTTTAAGAATTTCTGATTCTGAAATATCCGTACAGAGTCTAAAATATTTTGGAACAAGATCATCCCGCACTGACATAATCTTGCCAAACATATCAGAGGGCTCATCCGCGATGGTAATCACATTACCCCAAGAAGTAGACATCTTGCGCCCATCCGTACCTTCAAGCATCTCCACTGTCAAAATGTCTTGTTGGGGCATTTTATAATGCTTCTGGACAATCCGCCCGGCCTTCAGGTTGAACAATTGAATTATTACGCTGTCATAGCCCTGAAATAATGGGTATAAAAATTCACGTAAAGAAACCTCTTCCCTTTTTTCAAGCCGGTCCTTGAAATTTCGGCGATTGGACATTTGTGAAACGGAAAAACTCTCCGCTAAATTTGTTATTTCCATGGCATTCAGTTTCTTAAGCCATCGGCTGTTGTATTCGAATTCAGTCTTTTTTAAATCAATAATTTTCCCAAGTTGGATTTTGTAGTTTTTCATATTCGCTTTGATTTCTTTTTCAGAAAGCATTGGGCGCTTTTCCAGCTTATCAGAAGGATCACCAATCATGGCGGTAAAGTCTCCAACTATTAAAATCACCTGATGGCCCAAGTCTTGAAACTGCCTTAACTTGCGCAAAGCGGCGGCCCGGCCCAGATGGATTTTTGGACCAGTTGGATCAATGCCTATTTTTACCCGAAGCTGTCTGCCGGAAAGCAGTTTTTTCTTCAAACTTTCTTTGACAAAGACGTCCTCCACGCCTCGATTTAAAACCTTCTCTATTTTCTCGGGGTCGGTGTTTATTTTCATACTTAAAATATACCATAAAAACGCTATTATGTTATTATGGAAACATTATGAAAGGTTGCCACCGCCCGCATAGACATTTTCTAAGAAACCTTTTTTTCTTTTTTGGTGGATTGACGCTTCTAATCGCCGGTTTTGTTTTTTTGTCGGTAGCCACGATAAAGATTCCTGATTTTCGCTCTTTTGAAGAACGAAAAGTGGTCGGTTCGACAAAAATTTATGACCGGACCGGGGAAATCCTTTTATATGACGTCCACCAGGACGTTCGACGCACGGTTATTCCTTATTCAGAAATGGGTGTGAATATAAAAAACGCCACAGTGGCTATCGAAGACTCTTCTTTTTACCAGCACCGTGGCATACGTTTAAAATCAACCTTGCGGGCGCTTTTATACAATCTTCTTTCCGGAAAAACTTTACAAGGGGGCTCAACCATAACCCAGCAAATTATAAAAAACACCTTGCTTACACCAGAAAAAACCGCTACGCGTAAAATAAAAGAATGGATTTTGGCGCTTAAAATTGAAAATGTGTTAAGTAAAGAAAGTATTTTAGAAACTTATTTAAATGAAACACCTTATGGTGGAAATATTTACGGGGTAAAAGAGGCGACTCAAAGTTTTTTTAACAAAGAACCTCGAAACTTGACTTTGGCTGAGGCGACTTATTTAGCGGCCATCCCAAAGGCCCCAACCTTTTATTCTCCTTATGGCAAAAATCGGGAAAAATTAGATAGCCGAAAAAATTTGGTGTTAAAACGGATGTTGGATTTAGATTTTATAAATGAGAAAGAATATATTCAAGCGCAGACTGAAACCGTATCGTTCCGCCCGCAAGAAAAATTTGGAATAAAAGCTCCGCATTTTGTTTTCTTTATAAAAGAATATTTAGAGCAAAAATACGGACGCGATGTGGTGGAAAACAGCGGTTTAAAAGTTATAACTACTCTGGATTATGAAATGCAATCCAAGGCCGAAGAAATTGTGCTTAATCATGCTTTGGAAAATGAAAAAAAATTCGGGGGTGAAAACGGAAGTATGGTGGCCTTAGACCCAAAGACCGGACAGATTTTGGTTATGGTTGGTTCGCGCGATTATTTTGATAAAGGAATTGATGGTAATTACAATGTGGCTATGGCAAAACGCCAACCCGGATCATCGTTTAAACCGTTTGTATATGCAACAGCTTTTAAGGCTGGCTACACGCCGGATTCTATAATCTTTGATTTGCCGACCGAATTTCAAACCACCTGCGGTGTCTATGGTCG
>Ga0076282_119_pt1 | contig 2386 bp, 5 predicted proteins | sample RifGroF2_FD_67973 | JGI IMG/M metagenome (GOLD analysis project Ga0076282, IMG submission 67973) | Parcubacteria bacterium GW2011_GWF2_44_7
CAATTAGGACTTTTAGAGCGCACGCCGCGCGGCCGCGTGGCTACCACGCTGGCCTTTAAGCATTTGAATATTGAACCGCCGAAAAATTTACAAAACAAACTAATAAGCTAACAAGCTATAAGCTAATGAAGTTAACAAGCTAATTATGTCCGGTCATAACAAGTGGTCAAAAATAAAAAGAAAGAAGGAGGCGGGCGACGCCAAGAAGGGCCAAGTTTTCTCCAAACTGGTGCGACTGATCACGATGGAAGCAAAAAAATGCGGCGGAGACGCGAACGCGCCGGCCCTGCGGGCGGCCGTTGAAAAAGCCCGCGCTGAAAATATTAAAAAAGGCAAAGAACCGGGTGAAAATCTGGAGAAAATTACTTACGAGGCCTACGGCCCGGGCGGAGTGGGGCTGATTATTGAAGTTTTGACTGACAATAAAAATCGCGCCGTGCAGGAGATAAAACATCTGCTTTCGGAAAACGGCGGCAATCTTTCCGGTCCGGGCTCGGTTGTATGGGCTTTCAAAAAAGAAAATGATGAATGGGTACCGCAATCAACCGTTCCGATTCCCGAAGAAGACGGTCAAAAACTTTCTGAACTTATCAAAAAACTGGAAAATATAGACGACGTGCAGGAAGTTCACGCCAACGCCGAATAAAACCCCATGTCAAGGTTTAACCTTGACATGGGTTATTGAATGCGCATTTTGGTTCTAGTTTCACTCGCTTTTGGTTTCTTCTTGATCTTTTTTGTTTTTTAGTTCATCTTCTGCAATAAAGGCTACTCGTTGGCGCAAGGCTACTCTATGTTTACTTTTTGCATCGTTTTCTTTTTCCATACCGTGTCTTCCAGTAAACACACCCAACACCATAGTTAGAAGACTAATTATTAACGGTACATCATTTACTGCTCTAGTTAATAATTCTGTCATAACAACAATACCGCTTAAACCCGCAATCAAAAAACCAAACCTTTTCTTAGCTACCTGATTCATTAAATTTTTCTTAGCTTCGCTTACATTATTGTAAAGACGGTCAAGTTCATGAAGTTTATCGACAACTTCTTTAAATCTTGGGTGTTCGTTCATGGGCCGGGAATAGCCTTTTTCATCTGTAAATACAGAATAAATAATTTCTTCCTGTGTTAGTTGTTTATCAGTTTTGTATTCATCCTCTTTTTTGGGCCTGTCACTGGGTTTAAACTTTTCAAATAATGACATAGAATTATTTCGCGGCTTCCGCGACTTCATCTAATAATTTGCCGACCTCGGCTAAAAACACACCAGCTTCTTCTTTTGTCGCTTTTCCGCCCACAATTTTCTTTGTTAACTCTTCAAGTTCTTGTTTTGTCATAAATATAATCTTTAATTAATAATATCCCAATAGTTCTCTCTCTCTCTCTCTCTCTCTCTGCGCGTCAAGTTAGGTGGATACTATCCACGCACATTTCGTGGAAAAACGGGTTAAAAAGCTCGTAAAATAAGGATATCATGAAAACATGCTCAAATTGCAAAAAGTGGATAAAACATCATTGGATTAAAAACCCATGTCAAATGTCAAGGTTTAACCTTGACATGGGTTATGTAAGAACTATAATGAATGTATGACTAGAAATTTTTTGTTTTCAATAGGTGAATATTATCATTGTTATTCAAGAGGCACGGAAAAAAGGAGGATATTTTTAAGCAAGAAAGACTATGAGAGATTTGTCGCTCTTCTTTTTGTATGTAATAGTACAAAAACCATTCATCTAAGCGATTGTCATAAAAAATCCTTCTTGGAAATCTTTAATATGGAACGTGAAGATAATATCGTTGAAATTGGAGCATATTGTCTTATGCCAAATCATTTTCATCTACTTCTCCGTGAAAAACAAGAAGGCGGGATAAGTCTTTTTATGCAAAAATGAGCGTACCGGCGCCTTGTTTGAAAGCAGTTTTAAAGCTGAACATTCCAATAAAGATAGGTACTTGAAATACTTATTTTCTTACATACATTTAAATCCGATAAAAATAATTGACTCAAGGTGGAAAGAGGGAGGAATAAAAAACTCCAAAAGAACGGGGGAGTTTTTAGATAAATATGAATATTCTAGTTATTTGGATTATTTAGAAAATAATCGCCCGCAAAGTATAATAATAAACAAAAAGGCTTTTCCTAATTACTTTGCCAATAAAAAAGTTTTCAAAGAAGAGATGTCTGATTGGCTTAATTATAATAATGTCAAGGTTTAACCTTGACATTTGATTTATGCGAATTTTGGGAATTGATCCGGGGTTCGAAAAGTTGGGTGTGGCGGTTTTGGAGCGCGCGGGCGGTAAAGACACGCTTCTTTATTCTGAATGCTTCCGAACTTCGGCTAGATTGCCCTTTCCTGAACGTTTAAACGCTTTAGGGCC
>Ga0076282_115_pt2 | contig 2301 bp, 3 predicted proteins | sample RifGroF2_FD_67973 | JGI IMG/M metagenome (GOLD analysis project Ga0076282, IMG submission 67973) | Parcubacteria bacterium GW2011_GWF2_44_7
CTATGATGACTTCGGCCGGGTATTTCTGCCTTCTTAGATAAGAAGAAACATTTTCCAAGGCGCCCAAACGGATATTCCTCTCTTCATTGTAGCAGGGAATAACAATTGTCAGGAAAATATCATCAACCGTCATAATGGATAAGTCTGAATACCTTGGCAGTCGAGACCTGCCATTCGCCGGTAATTTCAGCCTGTCCGAAACCGGCAATCTCCCACAGAGGATGGCCGAGAGGCTGGCAGATCTTTTCTTCGCAGACTATCAAAAGTTGCTGTGTAACGGTGTTACGTTTCGGATCTACTTGGGGATTTTCTATAATGTTCGGAGGACTTCCCCACAATTCCAGGAAATAACGGTAGGCGTGATCGGAATTTCTGCCGGCGATCAGCGCGAAATTATACGGTTTTCCAGCGGTTTTATTTCCCTGGTATTTTTAAGCATATTATTCGGTTCAAGCCTTAAAGGTGTGCCCATTATATTAAAATAGGAGAGAATCGCCAAAAGTGAGAGTGCCGAAAGTCTGCCCGTAATTCCCGATCTGAAAAATGAGGAAATCAAAAAACCGCTAAACAAAAAAGGCAAGGCAAAAAGAGAACCGAGATAATAATCATAAATGACTCCCCTGTATAAGCCGAATGAGAAGATACCCGTTAGCAACCAGATCAATAAGAATTTTAAAGCCGCGCGGTATTTTACCGATTTGGATTTAAAGGTATAGGCGGCCACTACCGTCAGTATAACCAAAAATATTTTGGTAAGTTCCGCACTTCTGATTATAACCAGTCTCCAGAATAATCTGACGGTGACATCGTTTATAGTGGCATAGATTCTGACAATACCGCCGGGTTTCGCCTCTTTGCTCTGCTGCCAAAAAAATCTCCAGGCACCCTGCGTATTGATAAAAGAATGTCTCAACTCAAACAGGATGAACGGCGACCAGGCAATGAAGAAAGAAATAATAAAATAAATTAAATATCGCCAGGGAGGCAGTCTTTTAAAGACCAGAAAAACAGCCGGCGTAATAATAAAAAACATGAACGCCACATAATGCAGCTGGATCAAAATACCTAAAGCCAAACCGCTGCCTGTCAGCCAACGGTATTCTTTATTAAGAACAGCCTTCATCAGGCAATACATGTACAAAGTGGCAAAGAAGGGTACGATATTCGGATTCCATGAAGACCGGCCGTAAATAACCGTCAAAGGTGAAATGGCATATAAAAAAGAAGCCGCCAGACCGGTCAGTGGGCTGAAGAATTCCCTCCCGATGCGGTAGATGAAAAAAACTGTCGCCAGGGAAAGCAGGGCGACTAAGACTGCCGGTCCGGTAGGATCAAAATTCCATAAATAAAGAAAAGGCGCCATCAGGTAATAATAAACAGGGCCCATATAAATTGAGCCGACCGATGTGATCGGGCCTAAAAGAGTAAATTTCCCGTCAATCAGCATTCTTTTAACAACTAAAACATCCCTGCCTTCATCACCCAAAAATGTCAGATATTCGGAAATCCTGTATAAACGCATATAGGCAGCCGGCATGATGACGAATAATATGAAAATCAGGCTAAGGTAGTATTTCCGCAAAAACTTAATCATGATTTTTAAGAATGGTGAGTTTTCCATATAAAGCGGTTATAGACAAAATAACTGTAAGGAATGACCAGAAAAATAATGGCAAATAACATGGAGGGAAACCAGGCGCTCTTTCCGAATATAAAAGTACCTGCCCAGACGAACCCGCCCTGAATTATGACAGCACCGATAGAGGCGGCGTTGAACTGGATAAACTTGGTAAACATCTCTGAAACTCCGCTAATGACATGAGTTTTGAAAGTCCAGAAATTATTCATCAGGAAATTGGAGATGATGGCACATTCGGCTCCCACTGAAACAGCCAGGGGAGGCATCAGGTTTGCGCTAATTAGCAGTTTGGAAACTATAGTTTGAATAACCAAACCGATGATGCCGACCAAACCGTATTTGAAAAATCTGTTGGACCTTTCTAACCTTATAGCTATACTTGATTTTATATATTCGACAATATCCCTCAAATAATAACGGTTGAAACCGATTTTGGACTGTCCGTATCTTCTTTCACGGAAAAGCACTGGCACTTCGGTAAATTTAGCTCCGGTTTTTGAAAGTTCATAAAGAATATGTAATTGAAAAGAAAATCCGGCATTTTTCATTTTCGCCAAAGGGACACGCTCCAGTATTCCTTTGACCCTGATAGCTTTAAAATTACCGGCATGATCTTTGACTTCGTGGACTCCGGCAACAACCCAGGCTAAGAGGGTATTCGA
>Ga0076282_118_pt2 | contig 1880 bp, 1 predicted proteins | sample RifGroF2_FD_67973 | JGI IMG/M metagenome (GOLD analysis project Ga0076282, IMG submission 67973) | Parcubacteria bacterium GW2011_GWF2_44_7
CGGGAAAAAATTAACGTCATCGGGGTTTCTAACGAGCCGGCCAAGGGTTTGCGCAAAAGCCAGATTGTGGACATTGACGAAACGATCGAGTCGATCACTAAGAGCGTTGAGGCGGCCGAGCGGATGGCCGGTTATTCGATTTCTTCGGCTTTGGCCTCGATTTCCGGCATCCACATTGAATCATTAAACTCCAAAGGGGTAGTGGCCGTGGCCGAACCGGACGGGGAGATTGACGAAAACGACGTCGCCCGGGTTATCGAAGCCGCCCGGGCGGTATCCTTGCCGTCGTCGCGGGAGGTACTCCACGTCATCCCCCGGGATTTTAAAGTTGACAGCCAGGAAGGCGTCAAAGACCCGGTGGGAATGGGCGGTATCAGATTAGAGGCCGAAGCCCATTTGGTTTCCGGATCATCGACGGCGATGAGAAACATCAGCAAGTGCATTGCCGAAATCGGCATCGAAGTCGACAGCTTGGTTTTTTCCGGTTTGGCCAGTGCCGAAGCGGTTTTGACGGCGACGGAAAAAGAACTGGGAGTGGTTTTAGTGGACTTGGGAGGCGGCTCGGCCTCGGTGGCTATTTTTGTCGACGGGGCTTTGTCTTATTCCTCGGTTTTGCCGGTCGGGGCCAAGAACATTACCAACGATTTGGCCATTGGTTTGCGGGTGAGTTTGGAGTCGGCGGAAAAAATCAAACTGGGATTATCCCAGGTTAATGACGCAGAAGGCGAAAGCGACGAACTCGACGTCAAAAAATTAAACTTGAATGAAGAAGTCGGAAAATTGTCGAAAAAAACTTTAGTGGAAGGGATTATCCGCCCCCGGCTCAATGAGATTTTTTCTTTGATCGGCGACGAGATTAAAAAATCCGGTTTTGGCGGCGTCACGCCCGCCGGCGTGGTGGTTACCGGCGGCGGAGCTTTGACCGTGGGGCTATCAAGTGCCTGCAAGCGATCTTTATCTTTGCCGGTGCGACTGGGCTATCCTAAAGGCCTTTTCGGATTAGTGGATGAAATTAAATCGCCGGCGTTTGCCACGGCTTGGGGGTTGATTGAATACGGCATAAAAAATGCCAAGGGGATTAAGTCCGATTCGTCGATGAAAGCCATGTCCAAATTAATTGGCAAAATTCCACTCAAAGGCGCGGTAGATAAAGTGATTAAGTTAGTTAAATCGTTTCTGCCCTAGTGCTTGCCCAAAGATAGAAAATAAGCTATTGTTAGGATACTCCTGCCCACTTTAATTAATTGAATTAGCCTTTGGCTAAAAATTATGGCTTTGGTTAAACCGGACTTGAATACTTTTGCCAAAATCAAGGTTTTGGGAGTCGGCGGCGGCGGCGGCAACGCGGTCAATTCGATGATCGCTTCCGGTCAGATTAAAGGCGTGGAATTTATCGGTATCAACACTGATGCTCAAGCTTTATTGGCCTGCCAAGCGGAAACCAAGATCCAAATCGGCCAAAAATTAACCCGCGGTTTGGGCTCGGGCGGCAACCCAAAAATCGGCCAGGAAGCAGCGGAAGAATCCAAAGAAAGACTGCAGGAATTATTGTTTGACTCTGACATGGTTTTCGTGACGGCCGGCATGGGCGGCGGCACCGGCACGGGTGCGTGTCCGATCATTGCCGAAGTGGCTAAAGAAGCCGGCGCGTTGACAGTGGCGGTGGTCACCAAACCATTTTTATTTGAAGGCACCCGGAGAATGGTGGCCGCCGAAGAAGGGATTGAAAATCTAAAAGGCAAAGTCGATACTTTGATCGTCGTACCCAACCAGCGGTTGATGGATGTGATTGATAAAAACCTGACTTTGATCGAAGCCTTTCGTTTGGCCGACGGCGTTTTATCACAAGGGGTTCAGGGGATTTCCGATTTGATTACTTC
>Ga0076282_113_pt2 | contig 1470 bp, 1 predicted proteins | sample RifGroF2_FD_67973 | JGI IMG/M metagenome (GOLD analysis project Ga0076282, IMG submission 67973) | Parcubacteria bacterium GW2011_GWF2_44_7
TTCATTAAAACCGAAATATAAGCCACGCTGTCATGGGGAGCAGGTATAAATTCTATTTCTTCTTTAATAATTTCAAAATCTTTCACAAATAATTGGCGTATCTCCTCAAAATCAAAGAAGTAAAAAGAGGTGTCGTCCGATTCAAAACGATGTTCGGGACTGCCTTTGGGTGATAAGTTGAGAAAAGATCGCGTCTCTTTTGATAAAACCACCAATAAAAAGTACCCACCGGCGCGCACAACTCGTGCGATTTCGGTTTCGTACGCAATAAAATCCTCCGGCTTAAAATGCTGAAGTAAACCAAAATCGCAAGCGGCGTCAAAACTATGGTCGGCAAAGGGAATATCCAATCCATCGGCCTCCACAAAACGCACTTGTCCTTCCAGGCTACGATCCACAACTTCCTTGTTGGCCTTCTCTACAACACCTTTTAAATAATCAATACCAATAACTTTAAATCCGAGCTTGGCCAGTTCAAAAGCCCAATAACCGCGTCCCGAACCTATATCTAAAACGGTCGCGCCGGGCTTTAAATTTTGAGTAAGGAGGGTGCCCTTGGCCCGATAGGGCATACGCGTCCAGATATCCGTGCCGGTTTTATAAGCGCGCTCAAAATATTTTTTTTGTTCTTGATAATCCATAGTTATAGTAAATTATACCAATTTTAGGGGGTTTTGAGGAATCCACAGTTGCGCTTGCGCAAGCATGGCAAAATAAACTACAATAACAGCAGATAAAGTTCATTAAGAAATTATTTTGTCTGCTTCCGGCAAGATTGTTTTCTTTTCCACTTGAATGAATATGTTCGCCGAGTCCGGATTAGTAGACACTCCTATATGAATACCCGGTAGGGATGGGTGCCCAAGCGTTGTTGGACTCCCGCCCCCGCCGGGTATTTTTTGTTAAACTAATCCACAGTTGCTGTTGTGGTAACTGTGAGGTTTTGTATAATTCAAGTAAATTGTTCGTTATGAAAACTTTTTTTAAGTCGTTGTCAGTAATCTCGGTGGTTAAAGTTTTTAAAGTAATACTTTGGATATTTTGTCCCGTTCCGGTTTCTGCCGCTAGTGCTAGCACCATTGATACAATTAATACTGTTATTGGACTGGCATTGATAGTGATGGGGCTAGTAATATATAGTTACTTATTATTTTTATTAAAACCAACCGAGAAAGAGAAAAAAATAGGGGACTAGATATATTTTGTATATCAAACCCCCTATTTTATTTTTTCCCCCGCGCGTGAAAAGTCCGATGCACTTCGCGCAACTGGCGGTCGGTGATATGGGTATAAATCTGGGTGGTGGAAATATTGGAATGGCCGAGAAGCATCTGAACAGCCCGTAAATCAGCGCCGTTCTGGAGCAGGTCAGTGGCAAAACAATGCCTCATCACATGAGGCGTAACTTTTTTGGAAATTCCCGCTTTGATAGCGTAATGTTTAACGATTCTTTCGATTGACCGGCGGGCA